>Ga0209384_1000432_pt1 | contig 26798 bp, 30 predicted proteins | sample CoawatmetaG05DNA_FD_187511 | JGI IMG/M metagenome (GOLD analysis project Ga0209384, IMG submission 187511) | Marine microbial communities from the West Antarctic Peninsula - Coastal water metaG058-DNA (SPAdes) (version 2) | ecosystem: Environmental > Aquatic > Marine > Coastal ... | reverse complement strand
TCTTTAGCAGGTTGTATCATTTCTTTTTCTTTCCTCTCAAATGTATGCCAAGAAACCGGTGAAAATAGGTGTTTACGCCTTTTTTTTACCGGTTTTATTTTGAAGGCACCCATTTCAAGGAGCTCAAGTACTGCATCGTTATTGCCCCTGTAAAAAGAACATTACTTGCTGTTTTTATATCGAAAAACACCGAAGCCAAATGCAGATCTCTGATTTCGGTGTTGTAAAAGATCGTTTCTGTATATAAAAAATGCCCTCGCTTTTCGCAAGGGCATTTTTTACAGCTACCGCTGGTATATTGTTTTCCGAAGGTATTTTGTTTTGGGCTTATTGTCTTAATTAATACGATTCAAATACCTTTTTTTTCTATTTAAATGCCCTGTGCAGATTTGTATTTCTAAATTGAAATCGTACAGACTTTGTTTTTGGGAAGATATAATTAGATAAGGTTACAAACAGTTTAACCCGCTCTGTCTTTGTTAAACTTTTTTGATTCACCAAGAGTTCATCTAAAATTTCTTCATACAACAATTCCATCTTTTGCTTAATTGTAGATGCTTCTTTTTTTTGCGGGGCCTCTTTTGGATTTTTTCCCTGCTTTCTTTGCTGAATCTGGGTCAAATGGCATAGTTTATATTTTTTTTAAAAACTTCGCTTTGGTAAATCTTTAAACCACTTTTCATAAAGCCTAGTTGCAGGAACTAATATTACAAAAGCAGTCATGAAGACTAATTGAAAGTCTAGAAACAAAGAACAATGTTCTTGGTACCACATTTCAAGTTCTCCTTTATAAGGGGCGATAACACGTTTATAAAAATCATGTGGGTCTTCATCTGTAACTGCTGAAATAATAGATTCTTCATCTCTAAATATAATAGACCCGATTCCAGTAAGCCCAGGTTTTACATTATATATTTTTGATTGCACCTCTTCATTATATGCTGTAAAAGTTTTAGTTACTAATGGCCTTGGACCGACCAAACTAATGTCGCCTTTTAGAATATTGATTATTTGTGGAAGTTCATTAATTTTAGTTTTTCTTAAAAAAACTCCAATTTTAGTAACTCTAAAATCGTTTTGGAGTGTTATGCTTCCAGACCCCATATCCATTGAGTTTTTAAGCATTGTTGCAAACTTCCATATTTGAAATCTTGAATTATTTAGCCCTATTCGTTCTTGAAAATAGAAAATTTCACCTTCCGCCGTAAATTTTAAAATTATAATTATTGGAATAAATACAGGAAGGAGAATAATAAGAGATACTAGACTTACTACTAAGTCCAGTAAACGTTTTAAATATTTGTACATAGCTTACATTTTTTGATCTAGATGTTTACCAGTTTCAATGTGCATGAAATCTGGAACATATTTGTTAATAATATTTACAATATCTGATTTATCAGAATTAGAGTTACTAAAAACACTCTCAAAATCTGCTTCTACTTCTTCAAAAGAAATATTAACCTCTGAAGTATTAATATACCCTAATGAATCAAACTCATTAACTTCATAATCTTCCTCTTCAGTAAAGAATTCCTCGTAAGTTTTTTCTCCGGAAGTATCCGTTTTAAAAAAATAAATTGGATATTTTTTAGAATTATTATCAAAATTAAAATCTTTCGCCTGTTGTTCCGATTGAACTAATACTGGCTCATATCTATTCTCTTTTAGAAAGTCTAAAGCTATCTCTTTAAAATAGATTTGATCTTTATGAAAATCTAACTTAGGAAAAAAAATATTACCTGTTTCGCCTAAAAATGTTGCGAGCAAGCATATTTGCCCAGACTGCTCTGGAGTAACAAAAAAACGTTTAATATCAGAAGGACACGATAGAGGTTGTTTTTTTTGAAGTCTATACATAAAACCGTCTAATAAACTTCCATTAGAGAAGGCTACATTCGCAAACCTAGCAGTTGAAACTCTAAATTTACTCTTTCTCGAAAGTATTAATTTTTCCATCAAAGACTTTGAAGCTCCCATTATATTGACCGGATTGGCAGCCTTATCTGTAGAAACACTGAAAAAATATTTTGGAGGATTTGCTTCACAAAGGTTTAAAAGTTTTATTGCACCATAAACATTATTCTTGATTAAAGCTTCTACAGAAATTTTATCTTTTTCTGAACGAACGTGTTTATGAGCAGAAAAATTTGCAACAACACCCCAATTATCTGAATTAAAAATTTTATCAAAAGTATCACTTAATAAATTAACTGGATATGTAATATATTCAGGACCGTAGTCTAATAAATTAGAGCTTCTAAGATCCCTAGTTAATTCGGTTAAACCATTTTCATTAATATCTACGACAGTTATCTTTGAGGGTTTATATTTCAATATTTGTTTAATATAACTCGAACCTATAGTCCCCGCACCTCCAATAACTAAAATGTTTTGATCGCAAATTTTGTTTGATAAAATATTTTTGTTTTTATAAATATCCTTATCAAAACTTATTTTTTTATAAAAAGCTTTTTCAAATTGATTCATTTTATTCTTTTAGTGACTACCCTTAACGAAAAAGAAAGTCTTGTTTATATTTTACTGTTTTTTTAAAATTAAAATGAAGAAATTGTTTTTTTAATTCCTTCGTTTGAAGATAAAGGTACTTTTTTTTGAATTGCTTTTTTAATTTTAAAGTTAGATACCGCGTAGTTTTCTGTAAGCTTTTGAAGTCTTTCTGAGTTTATTGGTATCGGAAATAAATCTCCAATTTTAGCCATAATCCATATAAATACCTTAGGAATTTTAAGAATTCTAACTGGTTTATTTAATACTTCAGATATTAATTGCACCAAATCGATGGTTGATAAAGAAGTATCATCTGCTATATTATAAATTCCTGATTCAATTTTAACATTATCAATCAATTCATTGATAATAAAACACAAATTTTCTACTGATACAAAAGATCTTTTATTTTCATATTTCCCAAACGGATAGGGAATCCCTTTTGAGACAAAACTATACAAAAGGTTCAAATTCCCTTTATTACCTGGACCGTGAATCATACAAGGTCTTAATATATAAACTCTCTTATCTTTTGGATGCTCTTTTGATAAAATATAATTTTCTGCAGCTAACTTGGATTTTCCGTACACAGTAATAGGGTTTGGTATTTCATCTTCCGTTAAAACTCCTTCCACAACATCTGCAGCAGCTTTTACGGAACTCATGTAAATAAAAACTTCACAGGTGCTCTCTAAAAATTGATCAAATAACCTTTTTGTTAATTCTGTGTTTATCTCATAATACTCTTTATCTTCTGATGTTTTTTTAAAGTCATGTGCTTTTCCAGCTAGATGAATAAAGCTTTTTGAAGTATTGATTATCTCTAGGTTTAAATTTTTATAACTAACCTCATCATAGGAAGGCTGTCTAGAAACACCTTTTGTCCTTTTGTTGCAGTGTTTAAAGTATTCAACTAAATTTAATCCTACAAAACCTTTATTACCTGTTATAATATTTAATTGCAAATTATATTTTTTAATAGTTAGATACAATGGTCTATTTATACATCGCTTGATAATATTTTGCGTACTCTCCAGAAGTTACATTTTGCAACCAATCTGCATTTTCTAAATACCATTTTACAGTCTTATCGATACCTTCCTCAAATTGTAGCGAAGGCTCCCACCCCAATTCATCTTTTAGTTTTGTAGAATCTATTGCATACCTTAAGTCATGACCTGCTCTGTCCGTAACGTAGGTTATTAATTTTGCTGAAGCACCATCTTGTCTGCCTAAATACTTGTCTACCGTTTTTATAATTACTTCAATTAAATCGATATTCTTCCATTCATTAAAACCACCGATATTATAAGTTTCACCTAATTTTCCGTCATGAAAAATCACATCTATAGCTCTTGCATGATCATCTACAAAAAGCCAATCTCTCACATTTTCTCCTTTACCATACACTGGTAGTGGTTCGTTTTTACAAATATTATTTATAAATAAAGGAATTAACTTCTCTGGAAATTGATAAGAACCATAATTATTAGAGCAATTGGATATAACTGTTGGGAATTGATACGTATCCTGAAAAGACCTCACAAAATGATCTGATGATGCCTTTGATGCAGAATATGGAGAATGTGGATCATATGCAGTTGATTCTAAGAAAAACCCTTCTTTCCCTAAAGATCCATAAACCTCATCTGTAGATACATGATAAAATAATTTATCTTTAAAGTTGTTATTCCAATATAATTTTGCTGCTTGCAGTAAGCTTAAAGTTCCCATTACATTCGTCTGCGCAAAAGAAAAAGGGTCTTTAATGGATCTATCTACATGAGATTCTGCAGCTAAATGTATCACATTATCAATTTTGTGCTTTTCAAAAACGTTTTTCACTGCATCAAAATTACAAATATCACATTTCACAAAGGTGTAATTGTCTTTATCTTCTATATCTTTTAGATTTGCCAGATTACCCGCATAGGTTAAGCTATCCATATTAATAATTTGATAATTCGGATACTTATTTACAAACAATCGTACTACATGAGAACCTATAAAGCCAGCTCCTCCTGTAATTAATATATTCTTTTTCATGTTTTATATTTTATTTAATTTTGAGATACATATTGCTAAAGAATCTCTCCAAAACGGGATTTCAATTTCAAAATCTTTTTTGATTTTTGATTTATTCAATACTGAAAAATGAGGCCTTTTTGCCGGTGTAGAGTAGTCTTTTGTTTCTATTGGTTTTACATAACAATCTACTTTACCCAAAGCCATAATCGCAACTGAGAAATCATACCAAGAAGCAACACCCTCATTAGAATAATGATATAGATTCCCTTTTGAATTTATGTTAACTTCTTTATTATAAGCAAGAATATCTAGACATGTTTTTGCTAAATCACTTGCATTGGTTGGTGTACCTACCTGATCGAAAATCACCCCTAATTCATCTCTCTCATTTCCAAGCCTTAACATTGTTTTTACAAAATTATTTCCATATGCAGAATACAACCAAGAAGTTCTAATTACAATTCCATCAATATTAGAATTGAGTACTGCCAATTCTCCGCTTCTTTTTGTATTTCCATAAACACCAATGGGGTTTACTTCGTCTGATTCTTGATAAGGTAAAAAACTATTCCCATCAAACACATAATCTGTAGAAATATGAATTAATTTACCATTTACTTTTGCTACTGCATTTACAAGGTTTAAAACACCTTCTACATTTACTCTTTCAGCAATCTCAGCATCTTGTTCTGCTTTATCTACCGCAGTATATGCAGCGCAATTTATAACCGTATGTATATTTTTATCTATAAAAAAAATATCTAATTGACTACTATTGCAAATATCCAACGCAGGCAAATCCATAAAAAAGAAACTAAAATTTGTATTATTTACTGCTAAATCCTTTATTTCTGAACCTAGCTGACCATTAGATCCTGTAACTAATATATTCATTTATTTAAAAATTAAAAGGTGAATCTAAATCTTTAAAGGACTGCAAGTTTTTATCTTTTTCTGATAATTGAATATCTTCTTCTGTTAAGCCCCAGTTTATATTCAAATCAATATCATCCCATCTAATTCCACAATCAGATGCTGGTGCATAGCTATTGTCTACTTTATAGGCAAAAGTAGCGCTGTCACTCAAAACCAAAAAACCATGTGCAAAACCTCTTGGCACAAATAATTGCCGTTTATTTTCTCCAGATAAAAGCACTGTAACATGCTGGCCATAGGTTTTTGATTTTTTTCTGATATCTATCGCAACGTCAAGAACTTCTCCTTCAATGCATCTTACTAATTTGGCTTGCTCAAAAGGTGGTTTTTGAAAATGAAGACCACGCAATACTCCCTTACATGATTTCGACTCATTATCTTGTACAAAAGAGGTTTTACCAACAACTTCTTCAAACTTTTTTTGATTGTAGGATTCTAAAAAATACCCTCTAGCATCTCCAAATACTGTAGGCTCAATAATAATTAAATCAGATATTTTTGTTTCTATAAACTTCATTTTATTGCTTTGCTAATTTTAATAAATATTACCCGTAACCATTTTTATTTAAGGGCTCTGCTAATTTATTTAACTGCGCTTTACTTATATATTTAATAATATAGGCTAATTACTCTAGTCATGTCAATATTAATAATGATAACAGGTAATAAATCATGGGTTTATCATTTACTGATAACAATTGTTTAGATACTCCTTTTGTAATTGGGTACGAGCGAGTTCCACTAACGCCTGATAAAATAATTCCTTTATTATCAATATTATATTTGGATTAGATACTACTAGTTATTTTTAATGTAAAACTCATTTTTTAAATGAGTGAAATGTTTTCAGCAAACCTTCCCTTGACGAGATAGGTAAATATTTTCCTATGGCAGATACTATCTTTTGATTGCTCACCACATAGCTTTTAGTTAATTTTTGCAAGCGTTCTGAGTTTAATGGCAAGTGTAAATAATTGCCAAATTTTGCTAAACCAACTATTAAACCTCTTGGAAGACGAAATATTCGTGCTTGCTTGTTCTGGGAAACACCAATAAATAGTATCAATTCATTTATTGACAAAGGTACATCATCTGCCACATTGTAAGTACCGGAAGGAATATTTTGTTTGCTTAACAATTCCTTAATAACAAAACATAAATTTTCAATACTGCAAAAAGAACGCTGGTTCTCAAAAGCACCTAATGGCCAAGGCAATCCTTTTGATACCAATTGATATAATAAATTTAAATTCCCTTTATTTCCCGACCCGTGTATCATACAAGGTCTTAGTATATAAATTCTTTTTTCGTTTGGTAATTCCTGAGATAAAATATACTGTTCTGCTTGCTGTTTAGCAATTCCATAATGCGTTGTAGGGTTTGCGGTTCTATCTTCTGTTAAAATTCCATCTATTGAATCTGCCACTGCTTTCACTGTACTCATAAAAATAAACACAGTCGCTTTGGAAAGCAGAAAAGCATCGAAAAGTTGCTTGGTTAACTCAAAATTGGCATCGTAATAATCCTGAGGATTGGAAACCTTTTTTAAATCGTGCGCTTTACCAGCCAAATGAATAATTGCATCCGTTTTCAAATCAAATTTTTGATTGGATGAATAACGAATACTTACAGATTTTAATTCATGTAAAGATTTCAAATAATTTTGAAGATTATTTCCTACAAATCCCGAGGCTCCCGTTATTGAAATTTTCATTTTTAACTTTTTACTTTTTACTTTTAACCTTTAATAAATTAAATCCTACTTTATAGTCTTTTCAATATTTTATTGAGCAAACAATTTGTCTTAATCGCCATCTTTTTTCAATACAATTAATTTACATTCTCTTTTAAACTCATTAATAAGTTCCAACTGCTCTTCAATAAAGAAAGAACGAGAATAAGATTTCCTATTGGATAAACAGTTTGAAGACAATAATTTATATATAGTGCGATGCTCACGCAAATATTTCAATTTTTCAACAATTTCATTAATATCGTGAGATTTTGATACGGACTTTACTAAATATCCATTAAAATCTTCCTTTATTACATCTGAATTCCCCCTTTCATCAAGAGTAACAACAGGTACACCCATAGCTAAAGCTTCTACTATGCAAACAGGTAATCCTTCTTTTTTACTCGGAAATAAAAAAACATCGGATATCGATAAATATTTTTCTACTTCTGAAGTATAACCAATATTAACTATAAATTTATTGTCAAACATATCTAATTCTTCTTGATCTGAAAGCCCGGATGGATGGATAGGATCTCTTCCTCCGATTAAAAGCAAAACAAATATTTCAGGAAATTCAGTTGTTAATTTTACAAAACTATGATAAACTAAATCAAATCCCTTGAACTCAACAAACCTCCCCGTATAGGTAATTACAAACTTACTATCAATATTTAATTCATGTTTTATATTTAATTTATCAGTCTCCTTAAACCTGTTTTTATCAAATTTATCTATATCGCACCCAACTCCACAAGAGTTATACTTAAATGTATTTTCCTTAAACATATTGCTTACCAATTCATAATCCTTATCATTAATAAGAAACCTTTTGTCAAGTCTCAAAAAACAAAACAATTCAACAATGGTAAACATTATTTTTCTAACCCCGTTACTAGCATTCATTCCTAATCCATGAAAAGCACCCCAATACTCAACATTTCTTTTTCTAAAAAAAATTGTTGGAAAAATTCCAGTTGTAAAATGGGCATATACCAAATTTGGATTAATAATTTTAACTATTTTCCTAATATAAAGAGCACTTTTTATTAGTTTTTTTACTGAATTTGATCTTGGTATTTCAACTGTATGAAAAGTCAAATTATATTTAGTGTAATCAAACTTATCGCAAATATTAATTATGTTAGAACCTGAACAAACAACATGTATCTCGTTTTCAAAACTTAAACTCACAGCTAGTTCCGACAAAAAATTATTGAAGCTCCCGTAATCTGTTATTACAAATAAAATTTTATTTTTATGCACCTTTATAGTCTTTTAAAAAACTTAATAATTTTATTTTAGAAATCATTGTTTTCTTTCCACAAAAACAACCAATTGCACCATCAGTATTGCATGAAACTGGTATTAGTTTCTCTATTCATTTAATACAAAAAACAAATTTACAATTTCTCATACTTTTGTACTCCTTAAGAAAACTCTTATAAAATACCCCATAGATCACAATAAAGTTTGGCCTAATCTGCTAATAATTCTATTTTTTATTTCAACAAATTGTTTAAAAGCAACCTTTGACAAAGAAGTATATATCTTTTGGAATCATAAGCACTCTCATAAACATGTTTCAAAAAATGGAGTTTCCTAATAAATGTTTCACTTTTTCAATATTCCATTGCATTTGGAAATCACTGTATCTTGTGAAAGAACATGTTCTAAAACTGCTGTAATAATAATTAAATCAAAATACTCATCTATTTTCGAAATTGAATGTGCATCTGCTATGAAGTCAATATTACTAGAACTATAAACATCAAAAGATAACATTTCTTTTTGATATTGATTTATCAATTATTCACAATCCAATCCAATAGTACTAACATTAATTATTAATATTTTGGGATTTTTGTATGTTTTTTAATAGTTACGAACACAATTCAAAATTTATTTTAGATACATCACTAGAATTATTAAGAATTTTCTTTGCAAAAAGTTAAACTCTTGAAAAATTTATAGTTCTTTCAAACAGATTTATTGCATTTGACTTAATAAAGGCATCATACTGTATAATTGAATAACCATAATTTACATGTATTAATTTGATATCTACTGTTGCGGATAAAGAATGAAAACACGAACATTTAAGCTTTGTACATTAAATAAAATTTTCTCTAGATTTTGATATTAATTTACATTTGGGACAACCTAATATATTCAATATTGTTTTCTTAAGACTTTTAAAGCTAGTAAGTTATTATATATTATAATTCATGAAATTGTTTATCATCGCTGATGCAAGGCTCAATACTACTTAATTAAATAAATGTATCTAAAGTTTCTTTAATTATCTAGCGTATAGGTACCACTTTATTTTAACAAATCTCGATATAATCTTACTTGTTTATCAACCATATCATTTATATCATATTGCTGTGCTCTTATTAAACCAGCCCTTGCCACTCTGTTGTAATAAACTTCATCAGCAAGTAACTCTCGTATTTTTTTTGCAAGATTAATATACTTCCCCTTTTTAAACAGTATACCTGCCCCCTTTACAACATTTGACAGGCCTGCAACATCAGAAGCAATTAAAGGTTTTCCTGCTGCCATTCCCTCAACGGCCACTAAACCAAAACCTTCCCAATTGGAACTAACAACTGAAATATCAGCTGTCTTTAACAAAGCAGGCACATCGGTTCGAACACCAAGAAAATAAACACGTTCAACCAAATTGAGCTCCTTAACTAGTTGTTCACATTCCTTTCTCAAAAAACCATCCCCAACCAAAATCAACTTTACATTTGTATTTAAATATTGCATTGCTCTAATTGAAGTTTTTTGGTCTTTCTCTATTCTAAACCCTGCAACTTGTATGATGATTTTATCATTTTCATTTATAACAGCACCATCAATTTTTACTCTATTCAAAGGTAAAGCATTATTTATTACTTTTAGATTGATACCATTAGTGATTACCAAAAACCTTTCACTTTTTAATTTGGTGTGTAGCTCAAAAACTTGTTTTACTTCTTCTGTGATACAAATTATTTTAGAATAATATGAATAAATAAATCTTTCAATATACTTAAACCCTTTGTTTTGAATCCGCCTATTTGAGGTGCTATGCTCAGTGAAAACGAGCTTAGTACTAGAAAAACCAAAAATCTTAGCAAACACGGCCCAGTAATGTGCTGGAAACAAATGGACATGCACCAAATCGTATTTGACCAAATAGGGAATAATGTTGAAAATATGCAATGGATTTAACAAAGAACCTCGTCCTAAAGAATAAATCTTACAACATTTTAATCGTTGTAATTGTTTCATATATGGGTATTGATAACCATTCAAAACCAACAGATCTACTTCTATCCCTCTTTGTACCAATAATGGAATTGTTTCTGAGAGTAACTTTTCGGCACCTGCTGTGGTAAGACTGCCAATTATCTGTAATATTTTCATAAATCAATTAGTGCTATTTTGAAACTCATTTTTAAAAGGATTGTTTAAGACACTAACCGTTTTAACATTTAAACTTAAGGCTAAAAAAAGCACTAATACATCACTAATAACTCTTGAAAACATACAATCTACTTTGTAGTTAGCAATTAAAACCGTAAAATAAATCATATAAATTGTGGTTTTATGTAACCGATTCTTAAGTGAGCTAAACGTTATTGAAAAATAAATGAAAAAAAGTATTAGAGTAATAGATAAATATAAAAGCCCACCTCCATAAAGTAAAGATTGATAACCATCATCTATATTGGTATCAATATCAGTGCGATTTTGTAAACCATTTCCAAATAATAAGGTGGTTAAGTTTTTTGGTAGCATATAACTATCATTCAAACTCTCCTGGCTCGAGGTTAAAAAACTACCTGTTTTAGAGAAATTGAGAAACATTTCAAATGCAACATTAAATGTTTGCTCTGGTAAAATCGCAATGAAAGAAAATATTATCCAAACTCCAATTATGAGAAAAAACGTAACTTTAACAAATGCTGTTTTACTTTTAAAAGCACTTATAAAAAAAATAAAAAAAGGCAACAAACTCAAAACAAGTGCCGTTCTAGAAGTTAAAATTAAAGAAGTAGTCAAACATGTTAGTATCAAAACAAAATAAGTTGCTTTAATTGATTTCATGAAATTAAATAAACATATGATAGCTATTAAACTCAATAAGCCTGCGTGTGGATAACTCGAAAATAAACCCGGCTTTCTAAATGATACATCAAGATCAATATTAAACGATGCAGGCACCATAAATCCCTGAAATCCTAGTACATTGTGCCCGTATAGTTGAAGATAAATCACTATTGTATTAACCAATGCAGCAATGATAATTATTTTGCAAACATCAGTGAATTCTAAATCTGTTCGTCTGAAAATTGAAAACATTAGTGACAACATAATTATTTGTCTAATTGGTTTCAAAATCAGTACATAATTAAAACTTCCGCTAAGAGAAAATATTGACAGACCCCAAACGATTAACAATAACCAAAAAAAAATAATAGTGAAATATCTTCTAGAAAAATGAACCCCAAATCCGCTATTTGTTCTCATGAAAATATTTAATAAAAAAAAGACTAAAATTGAAAAATCAATAAATCTAATCTTAGGAGCTAATATTCCCAATGCTAAAACCAATAACACGAAATTTTTTTTCATAGGAATAGATATTAAAATACTGCTAAAAAATAATTTTATTATAATTAAACTATTGAGAATTCTTTAGTAAAAATCAGCAGAACCCTATGTATATTTCAACTAGTAAAATAGAATAAGCACAATAATTAAACAAACAATCAATAACTCAATTTTCTGTTGATAAATAATTTATTGAGTATCTCATTTATTTTTAAATTGATATTATGATGAAATCTTCATGAAAAATTATTTAGATGAAGTACACTGAACCCCATAAACTAAAAAAAATCCATTAATTATCTAGATAATTATCGTAATAATTTGATATATATTCTTTTAATGCAATACGCCAATCTTTCATTTTGTTTACTTGCCTTAAATCAAGTTTTTTAGTAGCTAAACGTTCAGACAGAGGCCTCTCTGCAAAATAAATATCTTTAAAATAATCTGAAGTTACCGAGGTTATTTTCACTTCATCCTCTTTATTCAACAATTTAAGCAATTCTTGAGCGACCTCTAAACGACTTGTTTCTCCACCACAGACACAATTGTATAAACCCCAAAGTTCTTTTTCAATAAGTTCTTTAACAGTCAATGCAAAATCATGTGTATAAGTTGGTGTCCCGTCTTTATCATTTACAATGAACAGTTCTTTATTCCCGTCTTTTAATTGTTTCATTAATTTTTGGATAAACTTCTTATCCTTTTTAGGTCCAGCCCCCATCATCCAACCAGCGCGACAAATAACAAAACGATTTGCATTTTCAGAGACATAGCGCTCTCCCATATATTTTGAACGTGCATAAACTCCTAAAGGGTTTGGCATATCCCAGTCATCATATAGATCTTGTTTTCCATCAAAAATTCCAGCAGTACTGATATATAACAATGGAATATCTAATTTATTGGCTAAATACACTGCATTTTCTACAGCTAAAGTATTTGTAGCATATGTATCATCAGCATTTTCCTCGCAAAACTCTAAATTGGTATAAGCACCAATATGAAAAAGATAATCTGGTTTAAATTCTTCTACATCTTTAATGTAAGTATCTCTATCTCTAAAATCAAGAAAAGACAACCAATCTTCATTTACGTCCTTATCTGTGCACTTTAACTGATATTCATTTTTGAATTGAGCGTAAAAGGCCTCTCCAAGCATACCACCGCATCCAGCAATATAGATTTTCTTTTTATTGTTTTTTTTCATTATTACCTATTGTTTATTTAAAATATTTGTTTTATTAAAATGTTAATTATTTTTATTTCTGAGAAATTTTTTTTCCAATATTAAGCATATAAAGTTTTTAACTTTCATTATTTGTTCTGATATATAATTTATTGTTTTTTAAGTTAATGATTTTCAATTGTACTTACAATCTATGATTCATAAATTACTTTCCTTAAGCTTCTAATAGAAATAAAATTGAGTAAACTATGATTGTTGTATAAAATTGAAGATAGATATATCTTTAGCTTTTTGGTTCTGCTAATATTTGGGGTTTTAAAACAAACAACGGTCCAGAAGTAAAAAAGTAAATTCTGAAGTACTCTTTGATTGTAGTATCTTATTTCTTTATTCTTAAGAAGAATTCTTATAAGAAGATTTTCAAAAGACATCAAATTTTCATAATTAATTAATTCTCTATTAGAATTTAAACTTAATAGTTGAATTTCTTCAATAGAAATTTCCATTGCAAGGGTATACTTAAAAACTTCGATTCTTATTCTATTGGCGTTATTAATCTTAGTATTTTTATTTAAACTACTGGTATTTTTGTCGTGAATCCTATACCTTAAAAAAGGCTGTGGAAGATTTGCTATTTTTGTTTTTTTTGACAACTTAAACCACAAAGCATAATCTTCCGCAGGGCAAAAAGATTCATCATATTTGTCATCCAATTCATTAAATAAAGATTTTCTGAACATTACAGTTGGATGACAAATCGGACTATTAAATAGCATAAACGCTCTGATTTCTTCGTCATTAACGGGAAAAAAAGAAATATTATTTATTTTTCCAAAAATTAATGCATTTGTTCCACACATTCCAATGTCCTTATTTCTATCTAAAAAACGAACCTGCTTTTCTAATCTTTTAGGAAAAGAAATATCATCATTGTCTTGTCTGGCAATATACTCTCCAGTACAAAGTTCTATCAATTTATTTAATGTTTTGACATAACCAATATTTTGATCATTTTTTAATAATTTTATTCGAGGGTCTGTATATGACTCAAGAATTTGAAAAGATCTATCAGTACTACCATCATCGATAATTAGAAATTCAAAATCACCATAGGTTTGATGCAGAATACTATTGATAGTTTCTTTAAGATATTGCTCAGCATTATAAACTGGCATTATGACTGACACTTTGGGTACATTCATTTTTTTTTAATTTTAGTTGTAGCTTATAAAAACCTACAAGATAGTTTAAACACCAATGTCAATACTTGGTTTTGGCTTGTTCGTGGTATTTAACTTACACATATTCCCGACCATTCTTTATTGCTATTGGCTTTATTTTTGCTATTATATTCTATATCTAGAATACTATTTTCATAAAACTATAGTCAATCGATTGCTAGTGATAATTAATTCTACAATTTCCTTAATTTATTATATATTTTCAATAATCTATTTTTTTTATATAATTCAAAATCAATCATTGAAAATGAAAGCTTACTATTTAATGTGCTATTAATAAACTTCTTCTGCACTTTATCAATACCGTGATTATTCTCGAAATATTCATAAGCCTTTCGTGCATGCAAAGTGTAATCTGAAAGAATACCATTTACTATTTCAAACAAAGTATCATTTCCATTCAAATAATCCTTGTTTGTAATTTCATGCGCTAGATCAAATCCTACTGTATTTTGAATTTCTCTGAATACATAATCTTTAACAATTTTACTAAATGTAAAATCCAATAAAATTGTAGGCTTAGCAAGTTTGGCACCTTCTAGTGCAGAAGTACCCATTGCAGTTATTATATCAAAATTACTATTTATAAAATGATCTAATTTATCATGAGGTAATGACCCATGAAAAATTACGGAAACAGCATTACTAATCTTAATATTATTTTTAATGTATTCTAAATATGGCCCGTCTCCAACAATATGATAAACAAATTTCTTATTACTAAACCTATCTGCTATTTCCGAGAGCTTATTGATCGTATATACTAAAATATAACTTTTAAAATCACATAATCTCCCAACCCATCCTATATGTATTGTTTCACCTAATAAAAAATATTTATTAGAAATCATATCTATTTCTGTGGATATTACTGGTACAGGCAAATAATGTTGATTTTTAATATCGATAAATAAATATTTAGAAGTGAAATCTAAATTTGATTTATCCATAAAACAAAGGGAGTCTGTATCCAATAGCAACTGAACATACGCTCGTAAATTACTAAAAAGACGATTATAAAAGATTGATATAAATTGATAAACCCCAAAATTATTCATTGGTAATTGTCTCAAAAAATAAATTGGTAGTAAGGAAGGAATTAAATTTTGAGGATGTAAATTCCAAAAAAAAAGTCTCTGTTCTTCACTTAATTCTAATTCTTCTGGCCAATAATAAGGCACAAATGTTTGCATTATTAATACGCTATCTTGTGGAATAGAAACTTTTATGTTTTTTTCGAACACAATTAATTTCAAGTTATTCAATGGCAATAGATTTCTAGCCATTGCGCCATTTTTGTAATCTATTACATAAACGACTAAATCAGGTCTATCTTGAGCTACTTTATTGGCCATCCTATAAAAAAGAACTGGAACACCCGAATCTTCCTGATAAGGAAAATAAAAACATAGTGAATTTAACATTGAACGTTTAAATTTGATAGCAATACTCCGCTAGTTCTTTTTGTATTTGAATTATTTCTGGCAAATCTTTGTATTTTTTCCAAATCCCAACATTCTTCTTTGAATCATTGATTTTAAACACTTTATTTTTATTTTTAGTTAAATTATTCAGACCAATATGTTTCTGAATTTCATCAGTAATTTCATCATGGTTTAAAATAAAATCTTCATATCTTATTCTCAACACATTTGGATTATGATCATCCATAACATTGTTTTTTAGAATTCTATACCTTGAAATAAATTTATTAATATTGTCAAACCCCACCATTCGTTTCTTTAATTCATCAGACGTTTTATAATCTTCAAAGCTAGGAACAAATACATCATTTGAATTAATCATGCTGGCGTATATGTCTCTTGGATCTCTGTCAACAATTATCGAAACAGAATTTTCAATCATTTCGAGAGACCTACTGGGATTATAAGGCTCAAACGTATTATTAAGAACTACATGGGTGTGTTTTAATTTCCCCACTTCCTTAAATAATGTATGAATATAATTTGAGGTTTTCTTTAAAAATTGATTTTTATCTGTGTAGTAGATTTCTTTTAGAACTAACTTACTACTTAATTTTGCCTTTAGCTTACTTATAAATAAATTTAATTTTGAATCACTCAAACTATCATAAGGCCAAAAAGAGTCTTGCTTAACTTTAATTAGTTCATCAATAAATTCATCTGATATTTCAATAAATTTATTATTAAAAAATTGATTATAACCGTGCCCGGAAGCAGTCCATAGCGTACTTGGCTTAAACTTATTTTGTATAGTTCCTATTCTTCTTACTAATTTTTTAAATTCAATGATTCTTTTTCTAGAACGGATTAGATTCCAACTTAAATAAATAGACAAATATAAATCTAATAGCCCCCCTTGTACTCTAAATAATTCAAATTCTACATTGTTCGGGAAGGAAAAGACACTTTCATAATCTTGCAAAAACTCCGAAATTGCTGTTTTACCTGAATGACCATAACCTGAAACATCAATAATTTTCTTCATAATTAATAGTTTAATTTATTTATGTCCATTAAATCATCGACTAATATAGTATTCGTTGGGAAGTTCGTTTCACTATTTTCAACACCAATAAATTTGACATTGGTTTCATGAGCAGCTTTGTAATCTGTCATAGCGTCACCAATAAATATAATTTCATCACTAGATAATTTGTACTTATCAATAATTTGGTTAATTATAGTAACTTTCGAAATAGGAGAACCATATACATCGTTAAAAAAAGCATCTAATGATTTAAATTTTAATATAGATTCTATTTCTGTTTGTGGAGTTCCAGTGCAAATAAAAGTTAAATGTGTTTTTGAAACAGTTTTTAAAAAACTTAAGGAGCCTTTGATATATTTTGAATTACATACTTTTTCAAAAACTAGACTTGAAAACTGATCAGCAAGTGATTTTAATTCGGAATCTGTAATATCAATATTAAGAAAGTTTTTATGGTAATATTTAAATTTTTCAAATCTTGAAATACCCCCATTTAATAAGTGATAACTTTTAACTTGTTGTTGTATTTTTTCACCATAAGTGGAGTACAATTCTACAAAAGCTAAAGTTTTCACATTAACTGAGTCTAATATCACTCCATCAAAATCGAATATTATTGCTTTCATATAAGTTTATTTTTAATTAGATCGGTAGCGTTTTTATCACAATAAATTTCAACATTACTATGATTATAAATAAACTCTTGTGCTGGATACAATAAAGAATCTTTTTGAGCAAATAATATATTCTTAAGTGCCATTGATTTATCCTTTCCAAGAACTAAAAAAATTATTTTATTAGAAGATAAAAGAAATTCATAACTCAAGGTAAATCTTTTAAAATTGTCATTACCATTTTTAATTACAAACCCAGGATTGTCTGATTCAAAATTCAATTTTTGATTTGGAAATAAGGAAGCTGTATGAGAATCACTACCTAGTCCAAGTATACTTAAATCAATAGAATTGTTATTCTTTATTTGAGTTAACTTAGAATTTAAATATTCTATTCCTCTTAAGTTAATTTCATCAAAATAAGACAGAGGGTATCCGTTATTAATATTTAATATGTCTGTAATATTTTTAAAGTTTGATAAATTATTGCTATTATCTAATAGTCTATCGTCAGAAATAATAAATTTTAATTTATTTCTTTCAGCTAACAAATCATAAAGCATATTTGGTGTTCTCCCCCCGGGAAGTATACAAAAACCATTTATCAATTTATCAAATTCTTCTTTATATAATGTTTGAAATAGATCAGTCGGTTTTTCAAAAACATTAATTTTAGTTGAATTAATATAATAAGATTTTTTTTTCATTTATTTAGTCTTATTAATATCCTCATAAAGATCATAAATTGATTCTAAAATACCTTGACCTAAATCAAGATTATAATCTAATAAATATTTTTGGGCTACATTAGGTTTAAAGTTATAAGGTGTAATTTGATAATGCTCTTTTTGTTTTGAACTCGTGTATTTTATATTAATATCGTTATTAAACATTTCCTTTATCATTTGGAGTATCTCTTTTATTTTATACGTTTGATTTCCTGTTATCATAACGTAATTACAGTCTGTTTCTTCAAATAACAATTCGTAACTTGCTCTTGCTGCGTCATAAACATTTATGTAATCTCTAACTTCATTACCATCACCGTCCCTGTTTATTTCACCTTTATCTAAAGCTTCTGAAATCATTTTATATATCGAATTACTACTAGGTGCTCTTTTACCATATAAAGATCCAAATCGCATAATTGAATATTTTAAACCAAATGAATTCGCATAACTTTCTATAATTAATTCTGAAGCTTGTTTACTAACTCTGTAAAATGAACCATGGTTACTGTAAACATATATAGTACTTGCAAACATAAATTTTTTGACATCATGTTTAACACAAGAATCTAAAATATATGTTGTACTCAGTATATTGATTTTAATTGTTTCTACAGGGTTGTTATAAGCTTTTTTAATATCTGCTATACCTGCAAAATGATAAACGAAATCAGCACCTCTTACTGTTTCATCTATAAGCTCTTGGTTCAATACATTCCCTATTACCATTGTTTGATTATCCTTTAGATATTTTGATAATGTAATATCAAATATATAAACATCAAAACCCTTGTCAGATAACAAGTCACAAATGTGACTTCCAATAAATCCTGAACCTCCGAAAACAACTACCTTTTTCATAATATATTATTTAAGATTATTAATTAAATTATGAACAGCTGCTAAACCCTGACGAGCCACTGTTTCATGATTTCTAGATCCAATATGAGGAGTAATAATGACATTATCAAATTCTAATAATGGATGATTTGCAACCATTGGCTCTTTGTCAAGAACATCCGTTAAATAACCTCTTATTTTATTTTCTCTAAGATTGTTAATTAGACAGCTCTCGTCAACTAGTCCGGATCTTGCAGTGTTTATAATTACTATTTCTTTTTTAAATTTAGCAAAAGCATCTTTATTTATAATATTTGATGTATTGTCGTTTAGTGGCAAATTTAAACTTAAGTAATCAATTTTATCATATAAATCAGTTACATCATCGTAACAATTAACTTTATACTTTTCACAAAATTCAGAATCGTAAACTTTATCAAAACAATGTATTTTTAACCCAAAAGCATAAGCTCTCTTTACAATTTCTTTTCCCACATTACCTAAACCAATTACCCCAATTGATTTATTAAATATTTCATGTCCTATCAATCTTACCCATTTTTGGGATTGTATAAACTTATTTTCCTTTATAATATTTTTCTCAAAACTTAATAATAGCGAAAAAAAATGTTCAGCAACAGCCTCGTTATTTACTCCAGGAGTATTGAAAACTTTAAGCTTTGTTTTCTTGACTTCAGTTAAATCTACTTTATCAAGTCCAATTCCATATTTTGAAATAACTTTAAGTTTACCTTTTAGTCCTGCGGTAATTACTTCTTTATTGATTTCATCATCACCGCAAATAATACCATCATAATCACCAATAATAGGAATTAGCTTATCACTAGTTAGGGGGCCTCTTAACTTATCAATTATAAAACCTTTACTGTATAATAAAATTTGATGTTCTCCTGGGGTATCTTGAAAAGAAGTTGTAGTTAATAGTATTTTCAATTTTTTATGTATTTATTAATTAATTTATCTTTTTTCATTACGTTAATAACATTTATTAAATCTTCCTCAGTATCAACTGAAAAATTTTCTTCCGTCATGTATACCATCTTTATTTTATCCCCATGTTCTAGAACTCTCATCATATCAACAGATTCTATATTTTCTAATAAAGTTGGGGCTAGAGAGTTATATTTAATTAAATAATCTCTAGTAAATGGAATTACACATACTTGTTTGTACATAGGGACATCTAAAAATCCTTTTTTTCTTGAGGGAATTGCTTCTCTTGAAAAGTATAAAGCATACTTCTTGTTATCTACAACAACTTTGACTTCGTTAGGATCTTCAAATTCTTTAATTGTTTTTATATCAGTATATAAATTTGAAATTTTTATGCTTGTTGAATTTATTAAAGGTGTAACTGCTAACTTAATCATATCTGGAGTTGTCATTGGTTCATCCCCTTGCAACAATACAACTATATCAATTTTTTTATTTGTTGCTCTCTCTATTTTCAACATTGCCTCAGCTGTTCGATCAGATGCTCTTTCATGGCTAGATGATGTCATCACTGCTTTACCTCCTATCCCTGTTATATATTCAAAAATAACCTTATCACATGTTGCAACATAAACATCACTTAAAACTTCTGACATTTTACTTCTTAAATAACAATGACCTATCATTGGAATGCCTAAAATATCTACCATTGGTTTATTTGGAAACCTAGATGAAGCCATTCTTGCTGGTATAATCCCTACTATATTCATTTTATATGTTTTTTTAATTCACTCATTTGATTTCTAACTATATGCCCTAAAAACAAAGTATCAAGGCTAAATGCTATAAAATTATACCCTTTATTAATTTTATCAATTAACAACTTATGATCTGGTTGTATTACATGCACTCCTTTAAATTTCTCATATTTAGATGTGATATCCTCATATTTCTTTAAAACAATTTTAACGTCGTCATCATCATATTTTCCGGGTTTCCCCATTGAACCAGATAAATCATATGGTCCTATAAATGTACCATCTATATGGTCAAGAGAAAGGATTTCTTCAAGGTTATTAACTGCATCTATATGCTCAATTTGAACAATTAATTTAATGTTTTTAGAGGTTTCATCTCTATAATCCTCAAAATTAAACCCGTAGCCTTGAGCTCTAGCAAGCCCTACTCCTCTTTTACCAAGCGGAGGGTAATATACCGACTCGATAGCCTTAAGAGCCTCTTCCTTGCTATTCACAGAAGGGACTATAATACCATCTGCTCCAGCATCTAATACTCTTTTTATAATACGAGTATTATTTTCACCTACTCTAACATATGCTTTAATTCCCTTGCTTTGTATTGCAGAAATTAATAGCTGGGCCTCGGAGTAATCAGTCACCGAATGTTCCATATCAACACATAACCAGTCAAAGCCCGCATCTGCCATTATTTCAGCAATAGAAGGATTATTCAGGGTAATCCAAGAACCAATTGATGTTTTTTTATCTATCATATATTAAATTTTAAAAAGTAAATCCTAGCGCCATATTAATTAATGTTAATTATATTCATTTGTCAAAATTAAATATTTAAGAATTTACGAATACTTGCTTTTTCTCTCTTTGACAACCAAAAAAAAATAAAAATAAAAATAAATAAAATAAAAATAAAAATCCTTTTTGGAAAGCTATATAAATTAAAGATATTCGTGAAATTAATTGAATAATATAATACTATTAACACAACAAACGGTAAAAAAATTCTAATCCATTCTAATTTCATTTTATAGTAATAACATGAAACAAAATAAATTAACATTGTAGTTAAGAAATAAGTGAAAAATGTTACATAAGCAGAAGCCATGTACCCGAAATAAGGGATTAACCAATAATTCATTATCACATTAAAAGCGATACCAATTAGAGCGATTATACTGTAAAGAAAGACCTTCTTGTGTAAATACATACCAAAATCGACTATGTTTTGAAAACCAAAAGTTAATAAAGCCAACATAATTACTGGAAAAACTTTAGCTGCACTAGAAAATTCTTTATTAACAAACACAAGTGACATTAGATCTTCTCCAAACAAAATTGAAATTGAAATTAATATAAAGCCAATAATTGCAAAGTAAGAAAATATTTTTATGGTGAATTCCTGATTATTATTGTTAGATGCATACTCCATACGCATTGGTGCCCATACTAAACTAAAAGGAAGAATTAATAACACATTTATTACAATTGCAATTCTAGAGCCTAATGAATATATCCCCACATCAGACATCGGAAGTAATTCTTTCAAGATTAAACGATCTACATAATCTAATAAATAAAATAAAAAACCGCTAATACTAAATTGAATCCCAAAAAATAGGATTTTTCTTATATAAGAAGAATTTATATTTAAAGTTAAATCTGGTAATTTAATAAACAACAGATAAATAAAACTTGTACCTAAACTAATAAGTGAGCCGTAAAGTGGAGCTAAAATACCATAATTAAATATTGTTAGTAAAGCATACGTGATAACAAAATTTAAAATTACGCCAACTATAGTAATCTTCATAAACAACCTAGAGCGTTTTTCGTAACGAAGAACTAGCGTCATTGTATTTAATAAAAACTTAAAAGCTGCACTAGAAAAAGCCAAAACGATATGTAAATAATAAATAGTAGAATCGAAAAGCAAAACTGATAAATAGCTTCCTAATAAAATTGATAAGAGTATTAAAATAAATGCCCCCGCTAAGGTTACCAGTAATGCTGAAGAGACTATTTGCTTTCTATACAAATCAGAATCTTTATCAAAATAAAACCTTGCTAACGTCGAGGAAGCTCCAAAATAAAAAAGTGCGCTTGCCAAAGCACTAGCCAGTAAAATAATACTGAATACACCAAATTCTGCTGGGGTATAATAGATCGTAAGTATGGGCAATAAGACAAACCCTAATATGCTTTGCAAAGAAGAAGTTAAACCATAAATCAACCCATGATTTAGTAATTCTTTTATTTTTGTCTTTATAGTTATTTCCATTTAGCCCTAATAATTATTAAGAACTCTAACTATTTCTTTCACCTCTGTAGATGTAATAACCCCGCTCAAAGGCAAACTTAAAACCTCTTCATGCATGTTTTCTGTAATAGGAAAACTCAAGTGCCTGAATTCTTTATAAGCATCTTGTTTATAAGGGGGTATTGGATAATGTATTAAGGTTTGTATGCCGTTCTCCGCTAAATGATTTTGTATCGCTTCTCTTTTTTCTGTTCTAAGCACAAATAAATGCCAAACATGGCCGTGTTGCTCCAATACTTGTGGCAAAATTATTTTAACATTTTTAATGTGTTCCAAATAATAATTAGCAACCCTTCTTCTAGCATCAATATCTTTTTGAATGTATTTTAATTTTACATTTAAAAATGCAGCTTGAATTTCATCTAACCTTGAGTTTACTCCTTGGTATTGGTTTTTATACTTTACATGAGAACCATAATTACGTAAAGCACTAATCACGCTTGCCAATTCTTCATCATTGGTGGTAACAGCACCTGCATCTCCTAAAGCACCCAAATTTTTTCCAGGATAAAAACTATGACCAGTTGCATCTCCTATACCTCCTGAAACTTTCCCATTCCAGGCAGCTCCATGAGACTGAGCTCCATCTTCTATTAACTTTAAGCTGTGCTTTTTACAAAGGTCTAACATCTCTTGATCTATGGAAATTTGACCATATAAATGCACGGTTAATATTGCCTTTGTTTTTGAAGTAATCGCAGCTTCAATTTTATTGCTATCCAAGTTATATGTTTCTAGATTGGGTTCTACAAAAACAGGAACTAAATCATTATCAGAAATTGCCAACACAGACGCTATATAAGTATTTGCAGGAACAATTACTTCGTCCCCTTTCTTCATCAACCCCATTTCTAAATATGCTTTAAAAATCAGTTTCAAGGCATCTAAACCATTTGCTACTCCCAAACAATAATTTGCACCACAGAATTTAGCATAGTCTTTCTCAAACAACTCTAACTCTTTACCCATTAAATACCAACCAGAGTCTATAACTCTATTAGCGGCTTGCTTTAACTCATGCTCATATTGAGCATTTATTTTTTGTAAATCTAAAAACTTAATCATTTTTCACTAATTCTTTATTAATAAATATATATTTATCTCCTGAGACCTTACTCACTAATTCTAAATCAAGTAAATCTCCTTTACTGGATATATATCCTATTTTTTTAGCTGGATTTCCTACCCAAACTTCATATTCACCAACTTTCTTTGTTATTACTGCCCCCGCACCTATTAGTGCAAACTCGCCAATCTCGTTTCCTGCAATTATTGTTGCATTTGCACCTACAGAAGCCCCTTTTTTAATCAGCGTTTTTTTTAATATTTCTGGATATTGTTTAGATCTAGGAATTAAATCATTTGTAAATGTAACATTTGGACCGATAAAAACATTGTCTTCCAAAGTAACACCATCCCAAATTTGGACACCACTTTTAATCGTTACATTATCTCCAATAAAAACATCATTCTCAATAAAAACATGCGAATTTATATTACAATTTTTACCGATTTTAGCATTTTTAAGGATAACCACAAATTGCCAAATATTAGTGTTTTCTCCAATAAATTCAGACTGTACATCCGATAGATTATGACAAAAATTACCCATTATTTTCTTCTAAAAATTTACTATATTCTCTAATATAATCTTTTTCATCAAATACGTGTGAAGCTAAAACCATAGTTATAGACCCTGATGAAAAGTTATCTAATTCTCGCCATAAACCTGGCACAATATGTAGTGCCATATACGGTCTGTTTAATGTAATCCTTCTTTTGTTGACACCATCATCTAATACAACATCAAAAGCACCACTAGCAGCAATAATATATTGTTCTAAATCATAATGAGCATGACCTCCACGAGACTCTCCACCAGGCACATCATACAAATAATAAATACGTTTTACATCAAAAGGGATGTTATCTCCATTTTCTAATACTGTAATGTTTCCAACATTCATATGTACTTTAGACATGTCAATTATAGAGCAATCAAATACAGTATTATTTTTCAACATCCTTTTTTATTTTTTTGAACTCGTTAAAACCTCTTATATAATCCTTTTCATTATAACCAATATTTGAAACTATTAAAGCCAATGAATTTGTAGAAAAATTTTCTAAACGTCTCCAAATTAAATTAGGTATATATAACCCCGTACAAGATCTATTTAAGGAGTACTTAATTTCTTGTTTCCCATCATGTAAGACAATATCAAAACTACCAGAAAGGGCAACAATAAATTCATGTGATTCCTTAAAAGCATGTCCCCCTCTATACTCACCTCCTGGCACATCATATATCCAATACGTTCTTTTAATATCAAAGGGTATTTGATTACTATTTTCGAAAAAACTTAAATTTCCTCTAGGGTCTTTTATTTTTGGCAACTCAATGAGCCGAACTTCTTTCATATTTATTGAACGCATTTTTTAATATATTCTCCGTACCCACTTTTTCCATATTTCTGAGCTCCTTCTAGTGCTTGTTCTTTTGAAATAAAACCATGTAAAAAAGCAATTTCTTCAATACAAGCTATTTTCTTATCAGTTCTTTTTTCTATCACACGTACAAATTCAGTTGCTGCATCCATAGAATCTACTGTGCCCGTGTCTAACCAAGCCATTCCTCTAGTCATAATACCTACTTTTAGTTCAGCTTGCTCTAAATACATTTGGTTTAACGTGGTAATCTCTTTTTCTCCTCTTTCTGAAGGTGCTACTTTTTTAGCAAATTCAACAACACGGTTGTCATAAAAATAAAGTCCAGGAACCGCATAATTGGATTTTGCATTTTTTGGTTTCTCTTCTATACTTATCACTTGATTCTCTTTATCGAACTCTACCACTCCATAACGTTCTGGATCATGAACAGGGTATGCAAAAACAGCTGCACCAGTAATATCTGCCTTACTTCTGAGTAAATCTCCAAAACCACTACCATAAAAAATATTATCTCCTAAAATCAACGCTACTTTATCATTACCTATAAACTCTTCACCAATAATAAAGGCTTCTGCTAATCCATTTGGTTCTGGCTGCACGGCGTATTCAAATTCACAACCTACTTGTGAGCCGTCTCCTAATAATTTTATAAATGCTTCATTATCTTGCGGAGTTGTAATAATTAATATCTCACGAATGCCTGCTAACATTAATACCGATAGCGGATAATAAATCATCGGTTTATCATAGATTGGCAGTAATTGTTTGCTCACAGCAATCGTAAGTGGATATAATCTAGTTCCAGTTCCTCCAGCTAAAATAATTCCTTTCATATTAATTGTATTATTAATTTCTTATTTATCTTCTACTAATTTCACTTGTTTTCTAAGTCCAGTGGAAGAAAAGCGATGATCCCTAGAATTGTAATAGGTATCAATCCCTTTTGCTTCACAATAGTCTTTACCAGTGTATTGCTTTTCCTTATACTCATCGCCAATGATTCGAACATCAAATTTAAAAGAGCGTAAAATATCTTCTAAATCTTGCTCCGATACATAGGGTACAATTTCATCTACATGCTTAGATCCTTTGAGCTGAATATAACGTTCAATAATCGACTGTGAAGGACTATTTTTCTCAGGGCGATCTATCGAAGGATCTAACTGCAGCCCTACGATTAAATAATCACACTGACGTTTTGCTTCTTCTAACATCTTTACATGCCCAGCATGAAAAAGATCAAAGGTTGAAAAGGTGATTCCTACTTTCATAACTTATTTTTTCTCGACTACCACCGGTAGTCTGTTTTCTTTTTTATTCTAATTTATTGTGCAAAAACCTTCATTTTTTTAACGGCTTCGCCGCCACTACTCACAGTAATGATTTTTATCACATAAAAAAATTCCAATTGCT
>Ga0209384_1000428_pt1 | contig 26910 bp, 35 predicted proteins | sample CoawatmetaG05DNA_FD_187511 | JGI IMG/M metagenome (GOLD analysis project Ga0209384, IMG submission 187511) | Marine microbial communities from the West Antarctic Peninsula - Coastal water metaG058-DNA (SPAdes) (version 2) | ecosystem: Environmental > Aquatic > Marine > Coastal ... | reverse complement strand
ATAGTGGAGTAGCTACCGTATCCAAAGACATTGTATTTGAGACATTACATGAATATGATTGGGTTCAGATGGGTGGAGCTATCAAACATCCTGAAGCTGGAAAGATTGTTGATATGTCACAGCATCTTCAAAAAGATTTTGGAATCAAAGATGGGTATTTAAAAGTATATCCAGTTGATGGTTATGGTAATGAAGATTTACTTCGTGATGTTATCCGAATAGAAAAACCGGATGCTATTCTTCACTATACCGATCCGCGGTTTTGGATTTGGTTCTATAATATGGAAGCAGAGATAAGACAAACAACTCCAATATTTTATTACAACATTTGGGATGACCTACCAGATCCACAATACAATACAAACTACTATAAGAGTTCTGATTTGTTGATGGGTATATCAAAACAAACTTATGGTATCAATAAAAGATTATTACCTGATTACAAAGATTGGCAGATAACTTATGTACCTCATGGTATATCAAAAAGGAGATTTAATACGGTAGAAGATGATAATGTCTCTCTAATCGATTTTGATTCCAAACATGGAATTGGAAATAAAAAATTTAAGATACTTTATAGTAACAGAAACATAAGAAGAAAACAACCAGGTGATGTGATGTTGGCATACAAATACTTTATGGATGGTTTAACACCTGAACAAAGAGAAGAGTGTGTATTAGTATTTCATTGTTCACCAGTTGATGATAATGGAACAGATTTACCAAGAGTTCATAGACATCTATGTCCTGATTATGATGTATGTTTTACTTATAAAACAGATAATAGACCATTTGGTGATACAGATATGAATCTATTATTTAACTCTGCTGATGTTTATATTAACTTAGCTAGTAATGAGGGGTTTGGATTAGGTAGTGCTGAGGCACTTACTGTTGGGACACCAATCATCATAAATGTTACGGGTGGATTGCAAGATCAATGTGGGTTTAAGAAAAGAGCAGAAGCTCCTGATGGTAGTGGATATTCTGAAACATTTTTAACGCCTGAAGATTATGTTGAATTAGGTTCTAATCATAAGGGAACTTACACCGAACATGGTGAGTGGGTATTTCCTGTTTATCCAACAAATCGTTCACTTCAAGGTTCACCCATGACACCTTATATATTTGATGATAGATGTCAGCCAGAAGATGCCTCTGTTCAGTTAAAGAAACTATACGACTTAGGTAGAGAAGAAAGAAAAAGACTTGGTTCATTAGGAACTGAGTTCTGTAAAGAAAATCTAATGACATCAAAAGCTATGGGACAAGAGTTTATTAGTTCTATGGATGGAGCATTTGATAATTGGAAACCAAAAGAAAAATACACTATGGAGGCAGTATGAAACGTTCAGTAGTTATGATTGCACCTTTTAATACCCGTAGTGGGTATGGTGACCATGCTCGTTCAATTTATTATTCTATTATGGATAGAGATGACTTAGATATTAAATGTATTGATGTTAAGTGGGGTGCAACACCTAGAAATCATCTACGACCTGAAGTCAAACGACATCAGAAGTTATTAAGTAGTTTTGTATCATATGACCAAATAAAAAGTCAACCTGATTTGTTAATTGATATCAGAATACCTAATGAGTTTGTACAAGGTGCTAAAGTAAATATTGGTATAACTGCTGGCGTGGAAACGGATGTTGTTTCTCCTGAGTTTTTAGAGGGTATGAATAAGATGAATCTTAACATAGTTCCATCTAAATTTACATCAGACACATTTAATAGATGTACCTTTGATAAGATGCAAGATGCTCCCAATGGACAAAAGCAAAAAGTAGGTGAAATAAAAAATGAAAAGCCTATCGAGGTTTTATTTGAGGGTGTGGATACTGATGTATATTGCCCAAAGAAAAAACATGAATTGGAAAAAGGTCTTTATGAAGAGTTAGATGAACTTATTAAAGAAGAGTTTGCTTATCTTCATGTTGGACAATGGGGACAACAAGGTTTTGGAGAAGATAGAAAAAACATTGGAGTTTTAATTAAATCTTTCTTAAAGGCTTTCTCTAATATCCCTAACCCACCGGCACTTGTTCTTAAAACTAACGGTGCTAACTTTAGTGTTCTTGACAAGGATAATATAAAGAAAAAGATACAACATGTTAAAGATATGTTTATAGGAGTCGAGTTACCAAATATTTATTTAATACATGGTGATTTTACTATTGAAGAAATGTCAACACTTTACAACCATCCAAAGATTGGCGCTTTTATTACTTGTACTCACGGAGAGGGTTTTGGACGACCAATGTTAGAAGCTACTTGTTGTGACTTACCTGTGATTGCTAGTAAGTGGAGTGGTCATTTGGATTTTCTTACTGATGCTGAGTCTATGTTAATTGATGGATTTGTCAAACCAGTTCCTAAAAGTGCTTTATGGAAACCAATTATTGTAGAGCCATCTAAATGGTTTGATGTAAATCCTGCTGATGTAGTTAGAAAAATTAGAACTTTTCATAAAAAAAGAAAACTAATACAAAAGAAAGCTACTCGTTTAGGTAAGAAGAATAGAAGAGAGTTTTCATTAACTGCTATGACAAAACAGTTTAATATGATTATAGATGAGGCTTTAAACTCAGTTCCACAACCTGTTAGTTTAAAATTACCTAAACTTAAAAAAGTGGGCGGTAAAAGTTCACAACCAACGAAAATTAAATTACCAAAGCTAAAAAAGGTAACATAATGGAAGACATGATATTAAAGGTCAAATGCCCAAACGATTCAAAACAATGTAATGTTGTTGGTGGAGAGATAATGGAGTCTATGGTTTTATTAGGGGATGATGAGCAGAATATGCAGTGTTTGGCTTGTGGTTATGCTTCTAACAAAACTATGAAAACTCACATAAAACCATTTCCTGATGACTTTAAAGAGGTATGTGTAGAGACAAGTAATAGTAGGTTTTGGGCACCATCGGTATTTACCACAGAAAACTATATGGTTGTTCCAATAGTTGATGGTAAATTAAAGTGGAGAGTTTATGCTCAAGCAGATCCTGCTACGGAAGTAATAATGCCTACATTTTCAGATGCTTTTAAAATGGTAGAAAAATTGGAGAATCTCATTGGCGAGCAGATACAACAACAAGAGAATAGTTAAGTCTTTTCAAACAATAGGTCGAGGTAAATTATTACCTGGTATGATACTTACTTTTAATTATTCAGAACCAGGTGTAAAAGATCCTAGACCTATTCTACTTTATCTAAGTACAAATAAAGTAACTAAAAACATAGAAGGGTTAAACATAAACTATCTTAATCCAACTAAGTTAAAAAAGTTATTTAAGGTTGCTGATGTTAAGAACACAAAATTAGACGAAATAGAAAACTTAATTAGTTTAAAAGAAGAATACTTTAGATTACAGATTGCTAATCCTAAGAAAAGAAGTGCTATGACACCTAAAAGATTCTATGGTGATATTATATCAGCTGATAGATATTTCAAAGAAGCATACAGGTCATACAAACTTACCAAGTTAACATCCTTAAAGGTTACACAGATAAATATACAATTTATCACTTGACTTTATAACTATTTTATAGTAAATTATATCAATGAAAATTAGCTATTCTATACTAACTCACAACGAAACTACTACTCTTGAAAAGCTACTAAAGTTTTTAGTAAAGTATAAACAACCACAAGATGAGATAGTTATCCTTGATGATTATTCGGACAATGAAAAAACAAAAGCTATCTTGGATTTCTATGTATCTACTGAGAACATAGTATTTGAACAAAGAAATCTTTTAGGTGACTTTGCTTCACAAAAAAACTATCTAAAGAATATGTGTAGTGGTGACTATAGTTTTAACTTAGATTCTGATGAGATGATTTCACATTGGTTTATGGCAGACATCCACGAGTTACTTGAAGGTAATCCGGTTGATTTAATCTTTGTTCCAAGAGTAAATACCGTAAAGGGGATAACAGAAGAACATTGTAGAATGTATGGTTACAAAATAAACGAAAGGGGTTGGATAAATTATCCTGATTGGCAAGGTCGTATCTTTCGTAATCGACCAAACATTCGTTGGGAAAAACCAGTTCACGAGCAACTAGTTGGTTTCCAAACTTATGCTCATCTACCAACGGAACATAAATATTCTATCATCCATCCAAAGACAATAGAAAGACAAGTGAAACAGAATAAATTTTATAATGAGGATATAAGTGGAAAAATTTAATTTAAATGAAATTGATGTATCTAAGTTTAAAGTAATAAAATCAAGAGCAAAATGGTATGGTAATCAAGACCATTCTCGTTGGATATTTTACGATGAGGTTGATAAGTTATACTATAAAATTTGGAATGATACATATACTAGAAAAAATACTATTGTAGAAGCTTTTAAACAGGGTTTTTATGATGATGATATACTACCTGCTTTTAAAGGTGTTATTTATTGGGAAGGTATCTGCCGTGGATATGTAATGGGGAAGTGTGAAGAATATGGTATAATGGATGATGTTTTTTTTGAAGACATAAAGAAAAGAACCACGGATACAAAAATGTTTGCATATGATTTATGCCCAAACCATATTTTTAAATACAATGGAAAAACTACCATAATTGATTTGGAAGGTGTTTACGAATTAAGTGATTATGAAACTAAAAAAGAAGAACACCATTCTTTAAATATTCCAGGAAGGTTCGTAGAATATGATTTGTATGAAAAATATATTAAATCTTTATCTTACAAACCTCTAACAGAAAATCAATTTATTAATATGCCTCTACAACAAGGAAGTGGTGGAAAAGAAATAATATTAAATGATTATACTTTAACAACAGTAAAGGATGTAATAAATTTTTATTCGGATGAAAATAATATTAAATATATTGAATCAAAATTAAAACCAAGTAATTGGCAATATTTTAATTGTATGATGGCCGAGTTTAAACGTGGTGTCGAAGACCATCACATATTAGGTTGGGAAAATATGACTAAAGAATATTATGAGTCTTTAATATCTATGACAGATGATGAAATTAAATCATTTTTAGAAGAAAATCCAGTATCATTTGATGTGGGTTTCATTAAACATAGTTATCATAGGGCAGTATCTATGATTGGTAGAATGATAAAAGGTAAATCATATATTCCATTTTATGTTAAGAAAAATGTAACTAATCCAATATCAAATATAAAATATTTAGATAAAATAAAACATTGGTCAAGTGAAGAGTATACGATAGTGCAAAGTGGTTTATTAGCTCTAATGGGTATTAGAAAAAATAGTGATTTAGACATAGTCATCTCTTCTAAACTTAAAGATAAAATAAAAGATATTCCATTTGGTATAGAAGTTATGTCTGATAGAGACAAGTTTAAAGTTTTTGGTTGTTCAAGTGATGACGAGTTGGTTTATGATTATAGTATCAACATAGACGAGTATAATTTTTTAGAACCGAGATTTTATTTCAGTAGACTTTGGCCTGATAGGCAGAGTAAAATTAAAGATCAAAAAAAAATATTAAATTTTAAAAAAAGAAAATCCCATAAAGTATATCCCTTTTCAAAAATAACGGATAAGCAATGGGGTTTTGAACTTTTACCAAAAAAATAGCTTGTTTAAAATTAAAAGTTTTCGTATATTAATATTAACAGAACAGGAGTTTAAAATTGAAAGAACTTAAAGGTACAATAACAATATTTCAAAATTTTGCATGTACAAAAAAAGAAAGACTAGATTTTGTTACAGATAATGTACCAAAATTAGCTACGATTTGGGGTGATTATGACCATCATATAAATTATAATCATACCACATATTTTAAAGAGTATAAAAAACTTTATGAAGATAATTATCCAAATTTAACAATGTATAATGATTTAACAAAGGATTGGGCATTAATAGCTTTAGCTATGTTAGAAAAAATTAAAACACCCTATGTATTAAATTATGCAGAAGATTTTGAATGTAATATGACAAAAAAAGATTGGGATAGTTTTGCAACAGAAGCATTATTAGAAAGAAAGGTTAAGTTTGTAAATTTAACCAAAATAAGAAAATATACCAGAGAAGTATTTCCTGGATATGAAGATGGTGAATTTGGTTATTACTATGATGCTAAAAATTCACCTCCAACACGGGTATCGGGAACTGCTATTTATGATACAAAATGGTGGATAGAATTATTAACAGATTTTGTAGAAAATAGAGATGAATATCTTGATTCTATTCCATATGGTTATATTGAACTTCCAAATTCTATCGAAGGTTATCTTGACTATGACAGAGGTATAAGAAAATTTGGTAATATGAAATGTGCAATACCAAAGAAAGATATTTTTATACATTGGGATTTAATAACACAACAAGCTAAATATGTCAACAAGTTGACAAATAAAAAAAAAGGAGATGCAAGAGAACATTATGAATATTGGAATAAGTAAATGATAAAAGGAATAGAAATATTTCAACCGGATAGATGGGAAGATTTTAGAGGGGATATTTATACTACTTGGGATAGTGAAAAACATCCTAAATTAAATTGGAGATTAGATAAATTTTCACATTCAAGAAAAAATACATTAAGAGGATTACATGGAGATTTTTCTACTTGGAAACTTATTAATTGTGTTTATGGGAAATTCTATCTAGTGGTTGCGGATAATCGACCTGAATCTCCAACATACAAAGAATGGGATAGATTTATATTGTCAGCTGAAAATAGAAAACAAGTTTTAGTTCCACCTGGTTGTGCAAATGGTCATTTTGTATTGAGTGATGATTGTACATTTCATTATAAATTAGCTTTTGATGGTAGTTATAATGATATTGATAAACAATTTGTAATTAAATGGGATGATGAGATGTGGAAAATAGAATGGCCACATAATAATCCAATATTATTTGGGAGAGATAAGTAATGAAAAAAGTAAGAGATATAAAACTAACACCTAAAGATTTAAAATTATTTGAGAATAAGGTTAAAGTTAAATATGAAGATGGTGAAATAAAAGCTCCAGTTCATTTGGCTGGTGGTAATGAAGAGAGATTAATAGAAATATTTGGCTATGTCCACGAAGATGATTGGGTTTTTGCAAGTTGGAGAAATCATTATCATGCATTACTACACGGTGTTTCTGAAGATGAATTGATGAATTTGATAGTTCGTGGTAAAAGTATGAGTGTTTATTCAAAAAAACCAAAACTTTATACCTCCTCAATTGTAGGTGGTATCATACCCATAGCACTTGGAACTGCTAAGGCACAAAAAGAAAGTGGTAGTGATAGAAAGACTTGGTGTTTTGTTGGTGATATGACATTTGAAAGTGGTATCTTTTATGAAGCTTACAAATACGCTAAGAACTTTGACTTACCATTACAATTTGTAGTTGAAGATAATAATATGAGTACAAACACACCAACAGACGAAACTTGGGGTGGTGTTAAAAGAGATGTTCCTGATGATGTGATTTATTATAAATATGAACGAGAGTTTCCACATCACGGAACTGGTAATTGGATTTTATTTTAGGAGATAATATGAAATATAAAGATGAAATAATAAGGTCTATGGAATGGTTATCAGAAAAAGATAACACTATTTTTATTGGACAATCAGTATCATATAGTGGAAACGCTATATTTAACACTTTAAAAACTTTACCAGAAGATAAAAGAATAGAACTTCCTGTCTTTGAAGAAATTCAAATGAGTATGTCTACTGGTATGGCACTTGAAGGTTATGTACCAATTAGTTGTTATCCAAGATTTGATTTTTTATTAAGGTCTATGGATGCACTAGTAAATCACTTGGATAAATTTCAAGTGATGACAGAAAATAATTGGAAACCAAAGGTAATATTAAGAACTTCAATTGGCTCAACAGCACCATTAAATGGTGGGGTTCAACATACACAAGATTATACTAAACTATTTAAACAAATGTTAACAGAAGTTGAAGTTGTAATGTTAGATGAACCTGAAGATATATTTACAGAGTTTCAAAAAGCTTATGAAAGAGATGGTTCAACATTATTAATAGAACATGGGGATTTTTATAATGATAAATAAAAATGTATTAGTTACCGGTGGTAATGGTATGATTGGAAAGAGGTTGGTTGAACAACTTAAACATAAAGGTGCTAATGTCCATGTAGCTGATTTGCCAACTGATTTAAGAGATAGAAAAACATGTAAAGAAGTATGTGATGGTATGGATATGGTATTCCATCTAGCTGGTATTAAAGGTTCACCTCAAAGAACTATGGAACAACCAGCTAGTTTTAGCGTACCAATGATTCAGTTTAATGCAAATATGATTGAAGCGGCTTATAATGCAGATGTTGAGTGGTTTTTATATACAAGTACGGTAGGAGTATACCACCCATCAGAAGTATTTATAGAAGATGATGTTTGGAAAACATTTCCAAGTAAAAACGATTGGTATGCTGGATGGGCTAAGAGGATAGGTGAAATGAATGTTCAGGCGTATATGAAAGAGTATAATTGGAATAAATGTTCAATCGTAAGACCAGCTAACGTCTATGGTATAGATGATAACTTTGGTGAATGGTCTATGGTTGTTCCATCTCTGATTAAGAAAGCTATGGAGAATGATGTTTTATCAGTATGGGGTGATGGTTCACCAATTAGAGATTTAATTTACGCTGAAGATGTTGCTCAAGGTATGATACATATGGTTGAAAATAAGGTTACAGAACCAGTTAATTTGGCAAGTGGAACAGGTGTAACTATCAAAGAGATAGCAAAGATTGTAGCTGATTATTTTGACAAAGAAATTGTATGGGACAAAACAAAACCAATGGGTGATATGAAAAGGGTTATGGATACATCAAGAGCTGAGAGTTATGGTTTTAAAGCTCAAACATCATTAAGAAAAGGAATAGAGGATACAATTGAGTGGTACTTGGAAAAAAACAAATAAGATTTATGATTTGTGTGGTGAAGATTACACATATTTAAATTCTCATTGGAATAAAAAATTTAGACTTGAAATATTAAGACTTCTTAGTGAAAAAAAAGTTATTACAAAAGATTTTACAGACTTAGAAAATATTCACAAAAATGTATTAGACAAAAAGTTGTTGGACTATGATTTTGATTCTGGTGTGAATGGTATTACAAAAGAACTATATGATGTGGATGATTCTTTTATGAATATTTATTATTCATTTATAAAGTATTTATATAAAACTTTAAATTTTAATTTTTACTTTCAAGCCACACCAACAATAAGAGTTCATTGTCCTAAAGCAAAAAATGAACATCACTATCCAAGATACCACAATGATGTTTTCTATGGCCACCCACCTGAGGAGTTGAACATATGGTTTTCACTAACTAATAATAAAAACTCAGGTTTCAATGTGATTGATTTTGATAAAAGTAAAGAGTGGTTCAATGAGTGTAATAATGATGTAAGTGGATTTATAGATAAGGCTATTAATAATATAGAGTTTAATAAAAAAGGTGATGAGTTATCATTCGAGGTAAATTCAGATATAAACAATGTCTTTGTTTTCAATTCTTCATGCATTCACACCAACAAACCAAGATTAGATGATTCAAGAGTTTCAATAGATGTCAGAATAAATCCAGTTAGTGATTTTGTTGATGGTTATGTTGGAGCTGGAAGAATGAAAGCTGAATTTAAACCAGATGGTAAATTTGGTTATTATAAAAAATCAATAGAGGAGATATTATGAAAATATTAGTCACAGGAGTTAGTGGACTGATTGGTTCTAATTTAGTGGAAGCTTTACAAAAAGAAGGACATAGTGTTAGAGCTACATATAGAACAAAATTAAAAAATAAATATAGTGGAGTAGAACTAATAAAAGGTGATTTATTAGATTTTAATTTTTGTAGAGAGATTACAAAAGATGTTGATGTAATTTTTCATTGCGCAGCTAATACATCAGGTGCACATGTAATGTCATCAACACCATTGGTGCATGTAACGCCAAATGTAGTAATGAACTCACAATTGATGGAGGCCTCTTATGAAGCAAAAGTAAAAAAGTTTATATTTATGAGTAGTAGTGTAGTATATCCATATACAGCAGAAAAACCTAATCACGAAGATGAGTTTACTTTTGGTGATATTTATGAAAAGTATTTTGCAGTGGGTTGGATGAAAAGATATACAGAAAAATTATGTGAAATGTATTCTAAAGTTTTAAGTCCATCAATGCAATGTATTGTTTTAAGGCCAGCCAACATATATGGTCCTAACGATAAGTTTGATAATAGGTCACATGTCTTACCAGCTACAATTATGAAAGTTGTCAACAAGCAAAGTCCAATTGAAGTTTGGGGTGATGGAAAAGATATAAGAGACTTCATACATATAGATGATTTTGTCAGAGCTTGTATAATGGTAATGAATAAAGTAGATAATTATGATATTTTTAATATTGGTTCTGGTATTGGAAAGTCTGTTAATGACATCTTATTTAATTGTATGGAACTTGAGGGTTATGATACAGACATTACTTATAATTCAGATAAACCATCTATGATTCCAATTAGACTTTTAGATATATCGAAGGCAAAAGACAAACTTGGATTTGAAACTAAAATATCTTTAAAAGAAGGATTAAGAAAAACAATTGAATGGTATAAAAAAAAATATGAAAAATAATATTTTAGAATATAACGAAAATGGTTTTTTCACAATCAAAAACTTTTTTACAAAAGAACAGATGGATTTAGTTAAAGAAGATTTGATGAGCATAGCCGATGAAAAATACTCTGATATGATTCATCCACATAAAAAATCAACAGAAACTAAAAAACTAATTTTTGATAAAAAACTTAATGAAATTGTAGGTAAAATTTTTGGTTGTGATTATGAGGCTGTACAAAGTCAGTTAAGATATAAACAACCTGGTTCAGATGGTTTTTCACTACATCAAGATGATTTTTGGACAAGAGCTGGTTTTGGTAATACTCTGAATGTTTTGGTACATGTAGATAATACTGATGAAAAAAATGGATGTATTTACACATATCCAAAAAGTCACAAACCACCATTCTTCAGCGATAAAGTAAACTTAGAAGCTGAGAGTGGTGATATAACATTTTTACATAATTTTATATTACATGGAAGTGATAAAAACAAAAGTAATAAATTTAGAACAAACTTGTTACTTATGTATGTTAAGAAAAATATTGAGTATAGAGTGGGTGAATCCGCAAAAAGAAAAGAAATTAATTTGGATGTTTCCATTTAATTTCATATATTTATATATATAAATTAAAAAGGTTATAATGAACATATTAGTTACAGGTGGAACGGGTTTTGTAGGTAGTCATATGATTGACTACATCTTAAAGTACGCTATAAAACCAAACCAAAAGATATATTGTACGAAACGATGGATGGAAGACACCAAAAATGTTGACCATATTGATGATGATAGGTTAGAATTTATTGATTGTGATTTATTAGATGCTTTAAGTATTAGGAGGGCAATAGATATATCTAAACCAAGTAAGGTATTTCATTTTGCTGCTCAAAGTTTTCCCGAAGTAAGTTTTAAGATACCAGTTACAACTCTACAGACCAATACTGTTGGCACGACACATTTGTTAGAATCAATAAAAGATTCAGAATATGATCCTGTTATTATTAGTGTATCTACTAGTGAAGTATATGGTATGCCTGAAGAAGATGAAGTTCCAATAAAAGAAAATAACCCTATTAGAGCAGCTAATCCTTATTCAATATCAAAGGTTGGTCACGATTTAATGTCTCAGTATTATCATAAAGCATATGGTATGAAGATAATTACAACTCGTATGTTTAGTCATGAGGGTGCTCGTAGAGGTAAACAGTTTGCTTTATCATCATTTGCTCATCAAATAGTTTTAAATGAAAAGGGTAAAGGAGATGGATTTATCAGGCATGGTAATTTAGATTCAACAAGAACCTATGCTCATATTGATGATGCTATAAATGCTTATTGGATATGTTCTTCTAGTGATAAGTTCGGTGAGATATATAATATTGGTGGACACGAAACTTGTACCGTGGGTGAGGCTTTAGACAAGCTAATTGATATGTCTACTAAAGGTGATCTAAAAAAGAAATTAGACCAAGCTAGAGTCAGACCTACTGATATAACTTTACAAATACCAGATACGACAAAGTTCAGACATGAGTTCGGTTGGACTCCTAGAAAAAATTTAGCTGATGTATGTGAGGATTTATTAAATTATTGGAGAGGGGTAATATGAAAAATGTTATATTTTGGACTGGTATAAAAAATAAAGCACCAAACATAGTAGAAAAATATGGTGGTTATGAGTGGATGGATATTTCAAAAAAAAGTTGGGAATATTGGTGTGAAAAAAATAATTGTATTTTTTATCATTATGAAACTCCTTCACAAAATAACTTAATGGAATTTAGAGTTACTTGGCAGAGGTGGTTTGATGTATATGATGAGTTAGAAAAAAATAATATTGATTATGATAAAATATTATTGGTTGATGCCTGTTCTATTGTAAAATGGGATTGTCCAAACTTTTTTGATTTATGTGATGATAGAATCACTGCTTGGTTGGATAAAGATAATTGGGGTTGGATTTATCAAAGTGTTATTGGGTATAAAGAATTCTTTAAAAGTTATAAACATAATTTTTCAGATAGGTATATTGTTAATAATTATATTAACGCTGGAAGTGTAATAATAAATAAAAAACATAAAGAATTTTTTAAATCATTAAAAGAATTTTATTATGATAATAAAGATAAGTTAATAAGTTTACAAGATAAAGAGGTAATAAAGGGTACAGATCAAACTCCATTTAACTATTGGCTACAAATAAAAAATATAGATGTGAATGTATCATTACCTTTTATGTACAATTTAACTCATATGCATAGGAAGGATATGCTTATCCATAATTGGCAACAAGAAGAGGACAAAATGCCTTATTTTATAAAATATGGGTATGTGTGGAAATATAATGGTATACCAAAAAATAAAAGAACGGACCTTATGAAACAAACTTGGGATATAGTGGGAGCTAATTATGAGTAAAAATATAGTTTTTATACCTTGGATATTAGATGAGAGTAGAGCAACTCGTTCTTTGCCATATAAATACTCTATAGCTAGTTGGAAAAAATGGTGTGAGAAAAATAATTGTGATTTGGTTATTATGGATGAGACTATATGTCCGGTTAGTGAAATGAAAATAACTTGGCAACGTTATCATGTATTGGATATATTAGAAAATAGTGATATAGATTATGACCAAGTTCTTATGGTCGATGCTGATACGATAGTTCATCCAGATACACCAAACTTTTTTGAAATGACAGATGGTAAGTTTACGGCTGTTCATAATGAAGGTTCATATGATTGGATATGTAGGAGTATAGAAAATTATCACAAACATCTCTTTTCTGATATGGAAGTCCCATTTGGATTAAATGAGTACATAAATACAGGTTTTTTAATTTTTAATAAATCACATAAAAAATTTATAAATGATTTCTTAGGTTTTTATAATGAAAATTCTGAAAGGATTAATCAAATACAAGAAACTTTTAAAGTCGGTACTTGTCAAGCCGTAATACAATATTTGTTAAAAATTAAAAATGTGGAATTAAATTTATTACCATATGAGTATAATATGTGTGATTTACCGAGAAAAGAACTATTGGATGAGCAACTAACTATGACAAATGTTGGTTGGGTTTATCACTATTGCGCTATCCCAAACAACCATGATGCTAATTTGACAATGTATTGGATGAAAAAAACTTATGAACATTTATATGGAAAATTAGATGATTAGAGTTGGTTTAATAGGTTATGGTAATTGGGGCAAAATACTTCATAAAAAACTAGAAAAGTTTTGTGATGTGAAGTTTACTTGTAGGAGTAAAGATACATACTTAGACAAGCTAGATGATGTCGATTGGGTAGCAATCGCTACTCCGAATAATACTCATTTTAACATAGTTAAAGATTGTATATTAGCAGGTAAAAATGTTTTTTGTGAAAAACCATTGACACCAACTTATAAAGAATCTTTTTTATTATTTGAATATGCTAAAACATATGGAGTTAAGCTATATGTAGATGATATTCAAAATTACAGAAGTTATAATTTTGACATATCAGATAACAATTTGATAGAAAGAAGAAAATCCGGTGGTGGTAATATCAAAGATATATTATATCGATTAACTTATCATGATATATATCTTCTTTATGATTATATAAAGGATTCAGAAATAGAATACATAAAGCCAATTGATTTAAATAGAAAATTACAATTTGAAATTAAATTTAGTAATGTGAGAGTAGAATTTCTATATGACTTAAATTCAAAAGAAAAAAAACATAACATCAATGGAGTTAACTTACTTGCAAGTAATGATGTTTTAACTAAAATGTTATCAAAAGCTTTAATGGGTTCTTATTATTTAAATAACAAAGTAGACTATGATTATAATAAAAAAATAACTTTATTTACAAATAAAATTATAGATAAAATAAATAAAGAATTATTTAAAAAAGTGAGTGTAATTGGTGGTGGTATATTTGGTTGTACAACTGCTTGGGTTTTATCTAAAGAAGGTTATGATGTAACTTTGTATGAAAAAAATAATGATATAATTAGCCAAGCTTCTAATATAAATCAATATAGATTACATAAGGGCTATCACTATCCACGAAGTAAGGAAACTGCAATTTCATCAATTGATGGTGAAAATACTTTTTTACAAGAATATGGTGATGCTGTTGTTGATGATATGGTTGAACATTATTATTGTATAGCTAAAAAGGATAGTTTAGTTACTAGTAAAGAATATAAAGAATTTTTAAATAAAATAAATTTACAATATAAAGAAAAAAAGCTTGACTTTATACATGAAAATGTTGTAGATTCTATTGTTATTGTTGATGAACTATTATTTGATCCTAATAAATTAAGAAGTATATGTTGGGATAAATTAAAAAAACATAATGTAAATGTAATTTTAAATACTAATTATGATATTTTTGATTTAGATGATAATTATGTAATTAACTCTACATATGCAAATTTAAACCAATTACTACCAATAGATAAACAAAGAGATTATCAATTTGAGTTGTGTGAAAAGCCAGTTATTAAATTACCTATACAATATAAAAATAAGAGTGTTGTTATAATGGATGGTCCTTTTATGTGTATAGATCCATTAGGCGATACAGGTTATCATATTATGGGAAATGTAGTTCATGCTATCCATTCTACAAACATTGGTAAATTCCCTAAATATGATTCAAAATTTACTAAATTATTAAATAGGGGTATTGTTAAAAATCCATCGATAACTAATATTGATAAATTTATACAATCGGCTAAATATTTCTTTATTGAAATAGAAAAATCAGAACACATTGGCTCAATGTTTACATTCAGAACTGTATTACCAAACAGAGACAAAGATGATGCAAGACCTACATTAGTTGAAACTCAAACAGATAATATCATTAATGTATTTTCTGGTAAAATTGGAACTTGTGTAAATGCAGCTAAAGAGGTTTTAAATGAAATTAGATAAAAAATATATAATCGGAACACATGTTATGTTCTATGAAGTGGAAATGATTTCAGAATTTGTAGAAAGTGTTTATAGAGCAGTTAGTCAAGTTGATAACAGAGATAATATAACCATTGATTTCTTTTTTAATTTTTCTGAGTATTTTGAAAAAATAGATAAAAATCAAATTTCAGTAGATGAAATAAAAATAAAATTTTTAAATCAAGTTGAGTATTTGAGAGCAACTAATGTAAATGTTAGGTATACTTTTTATGACGATAATAATAAAGTATATACTATAGGTAGTTATCGTAGAGATTTAAATTATAACAATTGTAATGATTATGATTTTATAATTTGGGGTGAAAGTGATTGTTTAGTTCCAGTGGAATTTTTTAATACATTAGAATCACTATCTAGTTATGCTGATGAAAATAATATCAACAGATATACAACTACTTTTGCTACAAGAAAAATGTGGGATGCAAGTTGGAGTCTATTAGAACATACTGATTTTTCTAATTCTAAGTTTTATGATATGAAAGAAGAAGGTTGGAAAGTAGATAAATCTAGTATATGGTATACTATGTCAATAGATGAAATGAACGAAATAAATTCAAAATCAACAGAACTAGACATAAGGGTATCTAAAGAACCAAAATTTGATGGCTCTCTATTGGTTATATCATCGGATTTGATAAGATCAGGAGTTAATATACCTCATGCCTGTTATGCCTGTGGTGAAGATGCTTCTTTTGAAAAGATGTGTAAAATTATAATGGGGGACTCGTATATTCAATTTATTATAAAAAATATACTAAAAGTTCATAACCGAGTTCATCCTAAAAAAAGAGAATATGTTTTAGGCGAAATTGAATTTGAAAATGTAAAACAGAAAAGAAAATCAAACAACCTTTGGCAAAAATTTCACAAAATATGTGAACATAATTTATATAACTTGGGTGAAAATCAAACTAAATTTAAAAATGTAGAGGATTTGGATGATTAAATTTTTAGTAGTGGGTGATAGTTGTACTGATATTCATATTTATGGTGAATGTAATAGATTAAGTCCTGAAGCTCCAGTTCCTATTTTAAATCCTATTAAAAAAATAAAAACCGGCGGCATGGCTAAGAATGTAATGTCTAATCTAATAAAAATAGGAGCAGAAGTACAGATAATAACCAATCCAAATAATATAAAAAAGATACGATATGTTGATGAGCATACAAACGCTATGTTATTAAGAGTTGATGAGAATGACTTTACGGATAGAATTAATCAAAAAGATTTACATCAGGTAAAATCAAATATGTATAGGGGCTATAAATTTGATGGTCTTATAATATCTGATTATTGTAAGGGTTTTTTAACAGAAGAGGACATTGACTTTCTTATACAATATAACAAAAATATTTTTTTAGATACAAAAAAAATTCTAGGTGATTGGGTTTATGGTGTTGATTTTGTTAAGATAAATGAAAAAGAATATGATAAAACAAAAAAATCTATTGATGATAAAAAACTTTATGATAAATTAATAATAACAAGAGGTTCGCGAGGCTGCCAGTATCGTAATAAAATGTATTCTGTTTTACCTGTAGATGGAGTGAAAGATTATTCTGGTGCAGGTGATACATTCTTATCAGGATTTTCATATAAATACATGAAAACCAAGAGTGTTAAATTGGCAATAGATTATGCTCAAGAATGTGCAACAATAGTAGTTCAGAAGCATGGAGTTGCAACGATATGATAATTTATGTAGATATAGATAATATTATTTGTCATACTGAAAAATCAGTTTATGATAAACACGACCAACAAATAAAACAAAAAGAATAGAGAAAATATAATGTTTAATGATAAATATGCAGTTACAGATTTTGAAAATTTAATAAAAGATATAGATTTAGATGTCATAATTGAAACAGGTACAAAACTTGGAGAGAGTACAATAAAATTAAAAAAATATTGTAAATTTGTTCATACAATAGAATTATTTCCAGAATTTTCAAAAATAGCTCAAAAAAACTTTAATAAAGCTTGGCCAAAAGATAAAGAAAGTTGTAAATTTTGGATAGGTGATACAAGAGATAAATTAAAAGAGGTGTTAAAAACTATAACGAAAAATAAAAATGTTTTATTTTTTTTAGATGCTCATAAACATTTGAATGGACGTCCAGATGCTGATAACAATCCTTTGTTAGATGAACTTTCAACAATTATAAAGTTTGTTAAGATGGAATCCTTAAAACAACCCCATATTGTAATAGATGATTTTGCAAATCCAGAAAACGAAAAAATTAAACATAATATTTACGGCGGTGAAGATTGTCCTTTAAACATAGAATATGTAAAAGAGGATTTAGATTTAATTTATGGAAAAAATAAATATGAAGTATATTATACAGAAAAAGTAGAAAAGACAAGCCATTCAGGAAAAATATTTATTAAACCAAAAGAGAAAAAATAAAGGAACTAAAATGAAAAAAAGAAAATATCTGCCAACATTAGCTGAACTTATAGATAGATTATCTATCATACAATTAAAAGAGGTATTCATAACAGAACATAAAAATGAGTATAGTCAAGAAATTAAAGATATAGTCCATGATATAGATGTTATATTAAAAGACGAAGATGTAACTTTAAGTGGAAAGGATGTTAGAGCAATCATAGTATTGTCTCAAATGAATCTACACATATGGCATAATGAATCCGAAGCTAGAAAAGGTAATAATGCTGGAGAAAATCTTTTATTGACTCATGGGTTAAATGGTATTAGAAACACATCAAAGAATGTAATACAAGAAAATGTCGGTGGTAGAAAAGATTATAAGATAGATTGTATAGCCGATGAATTTAAAGATTGGGAGATTAGTTGGTAATGTTACAGCATGGTAAAATAAAAACTCCTACTATTATGGAAGAGACTTGTCATATTCCAAAGGGGTGGGGTAAAGAGATAATAATAGAAAACAATGAAATGTATTGTGGTAAGATATTGGTATTTAATAAAGGGTGTAAGTTTTCAATGCACTACCACATGAAAAAAGATGAGACTTGGTGGATTGAAGAAGGAGAGTTTAATTATACATTTATTGATACTGAAAATGCTTACCCAACTACATTGAAATTAACACCTGGTTTTGTAGTTAGACAATATCCAGGACAACCACACCAGTTAGAAGCATTAACTGAAGGTAGAATATTTGAGGTATCCACACACCATGAGGATTCTGATTCCTATAGAGTATTGCCAGGAGATAGTCAAGTGGAAGTATGGGATAGTATAGAAAAATTTGAAAGAGAAACTGAATTGGGAGATAAAAAATGAAAATACAATTTATAGTATGTGGATGGCATATGAATAGAAAAGGTTTAATAGACGGGTTATATGATTTAAAGGAACAAAATAAAGATATTATAGATGTATTTTGGTCATGTCACAGAGAACCAACTGATGAAATAAAAGATAAATTCGACCATAAATTATTTTTTAATGGGGGTGAGGAATATGGTGCCTATCAACAGGCTATAGAATATTTAAATTTAAGTGATGATACTGTTTGTTTTTTTCTACATGATGATTTAGTTTTAAAAAGTTTTGATTTTATAACATTATGTATTGATAGTTTAAAAAAATATAAAGTTATTGGCAACTGTATGAATTATGGTGAAAATTCTTATGATCCAAACAAAGTTATTGATATTGGTATAAAAAAAGAATTTGATAATAAAACAAGACTTGATTATGTTATGGATGAGAATAAACACTTTTTTAGTAGGGGTGCTATACCATTGAGAACTGTCAGACCAAGTTTCATTTCTATGAAATACATTAGTGTGAAGGAGATAGGTGGTTTTGAACCAAGAGTAGACGCGTATGATTATCCAAGAAAAAATAAAGAGGGTACTTATGTTTATAGAGGAAATAAAGGTATGAGTAGTTGGGGAAACGAATTCCCACAATTAAATAATTATAAATTTAATGTAGTATTTGGTCAAGATAAAATAGGATATTTAAGCAATACATATTTGGATTCTGAATACATCTATGAATGTGCTAGAGGTAATGTAGTTTCAGATCACCCAATTACAAATGTTACAAATATAATGGTTAAGGATGTAAAAACCCAAACATTTTATATGAAGGATGACTAATTAATGAAAAATTTAAAGTCCACGGTAAATGAACAAGGAAAATATGTTACACAGATTATACATTTTGTTAACAATGTAAAACGAACATATCATGGTGTAAAATCAGAATCAATAAAACAAGGCCAGTTTACAAAAATGTTTTGTAAGGATGGGACTATGATAATGATAAATGATGCAAATGTATTGTGTATAGAAATTTTTAAAGATGGGGAGTAAATATGAAAATTAGAGAAACAATGTTACCCGTTCTTAGACCAAAGGGTGGTAAAGAAGAAATACAGGCATTACAAGAAGTTATTGAAAGTGGATGGTGGGGTAAAGGTCCTAAAGTTGCTGAATTTGAAGAAAAGTTTGCTAAAATGGTTGGTCATAAATATGCCGTAGCCGTAACTAGTGCTTCACATGGTCAAGATTTGATTATGAAGGCTTTAGGTTTAAAGGGTATAGATGTAATTAATCCAACTATATCATTTATAGCAACTGCTATGATTCCACTATGGAATGATTATACTTCAAATATAGTTGATGTATTACCGGATACCATGTGTATTGATCCTAAAGATGTAGAACGATATAAGAAATCAAATAGTGAAGTTTTAATTTCTGTCAATCAAGCTGGTGTTCCTGCTGATTACGAAGGTCTACGAAAAGTATTTGATGGGTTTATACTTGAAGATACTGCTCATAGTTGTTATACGCCAGGTGCTGGTATGGGTGGAGATGCTGCTGTATGGTCATTTCAAGCAGTAAAAACTATGCCTACTGGCGATGGTGGAATGATAACAACCAATGATAAACAATTAGCTGATAAGTGTAGAGAGATGACTTGGTTTGGTGTATCTTCTACTTGGAGCAGAGCTAGTGGTGCTAGTGGTAAACCAGGTTATGCTTGGGATTATCAAGTAGACTTAGTTGGTTACAAATACTATATGATTGATATAATAGCTGCTATTGCTTTAGAACAAATGAAGAAGTTACCAGCTAACTTAGAATTTCGTAGACATGTCCAAAAGAGATATAATGAGGAGTTAAATCCAATCGTTGAAAGACCATACCATACAGAAACGGTTCAGTATTATTGTGCTAAAGTACCACCAGCACATAGAGATAGTTTAATTAATTACTTAGCTGATAAGAATATACATACATCGGTTCATTTTAAACCACTTCACAAGTATGCTCCATTGGTGCAAAATAGAGATTATCCTATTGCTGATGTAGAGTGGTTAAAATTAATATCTTTGCCAGTTCATAATGGAATGGTTGAAGATGACATTGATTATGTAATTTATTGGGTTAATAAATACTTTGAGGAGAATTTATAATGAAAATACTAGTTACGGGTGGAACCGGATTTCAAGGTTCTAACATATCTAAAAGTTTATTAGAGGACGGTCACGATGTAGTAATACTAAATGTACATTCAGAAAAAAATAAAACTAATGTAAGGAGATTTGGATTAGAAAAAGCAAAAATAATATGGGGAACTATAAATGACAGGCACATTGTCAAGGATTCTATGATAGATGTTGATTTGGTTATTCATGCGGCTGCTAAAATACATGTAGATGACTCGATAGAAAATCCTACTGATTATTTTATGACAAATGTTATGGGGACAAATAATGTTTTGGAAGTAGCTAGACAATTTAATATTCCTGTTATGCATATATCAACGTGTGAGGTATATGGGTTTCAAGATGATGACTTATTAGAATCTTCACCACTAATGCCTAGGTCACCATATGCTGCTTCTAAAGCTGGAGCGGATAGAATGGCTTATTCTTACTATACTACATATGATATGAATGTATGTATAATAAGACCTTTTAATGTATTTGGTCCTGGTCAAAAAGATGGTAAGTGTGGAGCAGTTATACCAATATGGGCTACAAGTCTTCTTAAAGGCGAAGATATAACAATATATGGCGGTGGAAATCAATCAAGAGAGTTTATTTATATTGATGATTTGATATCAGCTTATAAAATAATAATAGATAAAATGTTAAATGGTAAAGAGTTGGCTGGTGAGGTCATAAACATTGGCACGGGTATAGGTGCTAAAGTTAATCACTTGGCGGAGCTTATGGTGAATCAAATTAAAGGACCTTGGATAGAACCAAAAAATCATGATTTTTCTTATCCTGAAGAATCTCCAGCATATAACTTCAAACAAGGTAAAATTATTCACGGTGATTCAAGACCAGGTGAAGTAAAAAGATTTGTATCAAATTCAGATAAGATAAAATCTTTTGGTTGGAAACCTAAAGTTGATTTAGAAGATGGATTGAAAAATTATATAAATTGGAGAGAATCTTTATGAAAATGGCGTGGTTAAGTGAAGGTGGATATTCGGGAAAAATTCCAAGAGAACAGACAGCAAATGCTGGTGTATTGTGGGCATGGATGGCTAATTTAAAAGTAGATCATTTCCCAATACTAAATTTTGAACATGCTCCAACTGATGGCTATGATTGTTTAATATTACAAATTCCAAAAACGCCGGATGTTAGAACTGCTTTATTTGAAAGAGATATAGTTAAACAGGCAAGAAGAATAGCAAAGAAAATATTATTTTTCCAAGAAGGTCCTGTTTGGGTTTATCAAGATATGCCTTTAGAGCAGCAGTTCTGGCACTATAATACATTAGTTGATGTTGATTTAATATTCTGTGAAAACACAACAGATATTTCATATTATAAAGGTTTTGTTCCTGGTAAACCAGTTATTAATTTACCTGATTTAATTGTTGATGATACTTTAGTTGGAATTAAAAATATAAAAAAACAAGATAAAGCAATTATTGGTGGTAATTTTTGTAGATGGTATGGTGGATTTGATTCTTATATAGTAGCTCAAGAGTTTGGAGTTCCATTATTTGCGCCAAGTATGGGAAGAAAAATAAAAGGTGAAGAGGATATACCTGATTTAACTCATTTACCTTTTTTAGCTTGGAAAGATTGGATGTTTAAGTTAGCAGAATTTAAATATGGTATTCATCTTATGCAAACATATGCTGCCGGTTCGTTCATGATGAACTGTGGTTATCTTGGAATACCTTGTATTGGGTATAACCACACGGATACACAGAGAAATATATTTCCAGACTTATCGATAGATCAAGATGATTTAGATACTGCTAGAAAACTTATTAAAAAATTGGTAAATGATATTGATTTCTACAACGAGTGTTCAAAAAAAGCTTTAATTAATTTTAAAAAACATTCAAGTGAAAGTACATTTAATAACTGGAAAGAAAACTTTTTTTCAAACATAGATAAATTTATAGGAGAGTGGAATGAAATCAATTAGTTTTATAATACCAAGTAGAAATAATTTAAAATATTTAAAATGGTGTTATAACTCCATTAGAAAAAATCTTGGGTATGTACATGAAATATGTATAGCTGATGATGCGTCTGAAGATGGAACTTGGGAGTGGTTACAAGATATAGCCAAATCGGATATGGGTGTTAAAATACACAGAAATAAAGGACCTGAAAGACAAGGTTTAGTTGTATTATATGATAAATTGGTTAAAGATTATTCAACTAATGACATTATAATGATATTTCATGCTGATATGTATGCTTGTCCTGGATTAGATGATGCTATATTTAAGCATCTAAAACAAGGAACGATAGTTTCTGCTACAAGAGTTGAGCCTTCTTTACATCCACCTGGTGTTGAAAAAATAGTATCGGATTACGGTATAGAACCTGAGGAGTTTGACGAGGTAAAATTCTTAAACGATTTAAATACATTTAAAGATAGTGAAAAAATTACCAATGGGATATTTGCACCTTGGGCAATATATAAAAAAGATTTTTGGGCAGTTGGTGGTCATGATGAGTTATTTTCACCGACAAGTCGAGAGGACTCTGATATATTTAATAGGTTTCATTTAAATGGGTGTAAATTTATTCAAACTTGGGAGGGGATGGTTTACCATTTGACAAGTAGGGGTAGTAGGTTCAATTCATATAGCGGTGGCGAACCAGGTAAGGTAAATTCAAAAGAATGGCAATATACAAACTACAAGAACATAAGAAATTTTATTCGTAAATGGGGAACTAATGTTCAACATGACGATTACCTTAAACCAATTGTTTCTCCTAAATATGATATTGGGTTCGTAGCTTATAATTGTAATATAAACTTACTAAAAGAATTAGAACCCTGGTGTAGTAAGATATACCTAGACTTTGGTTCAGACTATATTAGTGAGTATATAAAAGAGGAACAACCAAATACCAAATTAAATTTGAATGAAAGAATATTCATGTATGGTAATAGTAAAATATCAAAAGTACATGATATTTGTGTTGAGTTTGATTGTAGGAATCTGAACTCCGAAAACTTTCAGATAATAGTAAATCTATCAAAGATGCTACAAGATAGTGGTGAAGTTGGCGAGATGGAACATGACATTTTCAAATTCTATATAAATTCATTAAAAACATATGAAAAGGAGCTGATAGTATGCGAGTCTTAGTAACAGGTGGTGCAGGGTTTGTCGGAACTAATTTAATTAAAAGGTTATTAAAAGATGGACATGTGGTATCATCAGTAGATAATTACTCAACAGGTAAGAAGGAGAATGAACAAGAAGGATGTGAATATTATCACACAGACTTATCAAATGATAAATGGTGGGAATTTAACGATTCTGTAAGTGGATATACGAGTACTTTAATAAAACAAGTTGATATTATATTTCATTTAGCTGCGTTACCAAGAATTGTACCATCATTTAAAAAACCTGTTGATACATTTAAATCAGGTCCTATGGCTACTATTAATTTATTGGATTGGGCTAAACTAACCAAAACACCAGTTATATATGCTGGTTCATCTTCGGTTAAAGGTGATGTCTATGCTAACCCTTATACCTTTACTAAGTGGCAGAATGAACATCTAATAGAGCTATATAATAAACTCTTTGCTGTCCCAACTGCTATATGTAGATTCTATAATGTATATGGAGAACATCAAGCAAGCGAAGGTAGTTATTGTAATGTTTTGGGTATTTTTCAGAAACAGTTCAGTAATGGAGAACCACTAACTATTACAGGCGATGGAGAACAACGAAGAGACTTTACTTATGTTGGTGATATTGTTGATGGATTAGTTAGATGTGGATTTTCACTATATGATGCATGTGCATTAAGTGGAGAATCATTTGAGTTGGGTAATGGTAACAATCGTTCTATCAATGAATTAGCTGAAGCATTTGGAGACTATCCTATAGAGTATATTGATGGAAGACCTGGTGAGATGAGAGAAACTCTAAATACAGACACCAAGGCTAGAGATATATTGGGGTGGAAACCTAAAGGTGATATAATAGAATTTATTAAAGAAAAGTATGTCTTTTGTAAGACTAATTGATATTTATAAGTATAATAAGAGGTTATAATGGAAAACAAACTAGGTTTATATGTCAGTAACTTAATGGCAACTATAGTAGATAAAGAAGAAACTGTATTTGTTAGAAAGTTAGCATTCAATGAATTGGAAAATATAAGTAGAGATATAAGTTCATTTCTTACTTCATATATTAGTGAGATTAAACCAGATCCTTTTCAAAAAGAACAAAACAAAAACAAAAACAAGAAACAAACAGAAATTAACTTTGGAGTTAAACATGAAAATAGATAATGAAGCATTAGTAGAGTTAAGAAAGATAAGAGCTGCTATGAATGATGCTTATGATAAATTAAATAAACCTTTGTATGAGAAAAATGTTGCTGCTAAAGTAAGTTATACAGAAACAAAACCCTTTGATTTAGTTCAAGAAAATTTTGAGTTTATTGCTACTAAGATTAAAACACTTGAAGCTTCAGCTGGAATAGAATAATGGCAAACGACCACGCTAAAGATAGATACGCTCCACCGGCAATTGGTAGTGACTTTGAAAAAGAATACTTCGGTGATGTAAATATTGGTGAGGTATTCAGACTTGAACCTAATAGTAAAGCTAAGCTTTTTCGTAAAATAAAAGATGGTATTGCTTTTGATATAAAAGAATCAAATGAAGTTTCTTTACAACCAAGAGATATTATATATGTCAAGTCGTAACTTTCAAAAACCTATACGAATCAAAGGTCATCGATTAGTTTTAACTAAAAAGATGATTGAAGATGCTCAATCTCAGACCAAATCAAATATGGCTGCAGCTAGATGGTTAGGAGTTAACTACCTAACTTATCGTAAGTATGCTAGAATATATGGTATTTTTGAGAAGCACCTTAATCCTGCTGGTGTTGGGATTAAGAAAGGGTATGGTAAGTGGACAAAACCACTTGATGAAATCCTAGATGGTTCTAAGACATACCGTATGCGACCAACATATATTAAGAAACGATTATTAAAAGAAAAGTGGGTAGAAGAAGAATGTAGTTCCTGCAGTTACAATGAAATTGTAATGAATAAGGAATCAGTTGCTCTTCGGTTAGATTATGTTGATGGTAATGTAACTAACAACCACTTAGATAACATTAGGTTATTATGTCCAAATTGTTATTTATCATATAACGGACATATGCCTTCAGCAGAAAGGTTTTACAAATGAAAAAACAAAACGCTATATTAATTAAAGACTTTTACAATGACAAAGGTGCTCTTCACAGAGAAGAAAAAGTTGTTATTGAAGAAGAGGGTAATGGGATTAGTAAAGTTAAAAGCGAAACAGGTTCTATCTTTATTGTTCCAACACATATTCTTAAAAGAATTGCTTGACATTAACTCTTTTTTGTTGTAAATTACTTACAATGAAAACGGAGTTTTATATTGAATACAATAATTGATTGTTACAAGCACGATAATCCATTAATACAAAAAAGACTAAAAGAGGTTTCAGTTGAAGAAGGACTCACGATTGCCACAAAACTATTTGAGATACTTAACAAAAGAAAAGACGGTATCGGGTTGGCAGCTAATCAAGTGGGAATTGATGCCAGAGTGGCTGTTCTTAATGTTAGAGAACCACTTATCCTTATCAATCCTGAAATCATATCTAAAGAAGTAGAAATACCTTACTATGAGGGTTGTCTATCATTTCCAAATAAAGGTTGTCACACCAAACGATACGAAACAATAGAAGTAAAAACTGCTCAAGAAGAAGGCAGTTGGATATTTAGTGGAGTAGATAAAGGTGATGCTGGTATGGGTTCTTGGGAAAGGGATAAAAAGA
>Ga0209384_1000426_pt1 | contig 27020 bp, 30 predicted proteins | sample CoawatmetaG05DNA_FD_187511 | JGI IMG/M metagenome (GOLD analysis project Ga0209384, IMG submission 187511) | Marine microbial communities from the West Antarctic Peninsula - Coastal water metaG058-DNA (SPAdes) (version 2) | ecosystem: Environmental > Aquatic > Marine > Coastal ... | reverse complement strand
GCGGCTTATACCCATAGTTCAGTTGCTATTAGAGATGCGCTTGCTGCTATGAAAATCCCATTTATTGAGGTACATATTTCTAATGTATTTTCTCGTGAGGACTTTAGAAAAAAATCTTTTTTCTCTGATATTGCAGTTGGTGTTATTAGTGGGCTAGGTTCAGAAGGATATTGTGCTGCCTTAAATTTTGCAGCTAAATTAAACAAATAAGAGGCAATTATGGATCTAAGAAAATTAAAAAAATTAATTGATTTAGTTGAAGCATCAGGAATATCAGAGCTAGAGCTAACAGAAGGTGAAGAAAAAGTTAAAATTAGCCGGAATAATGGAGTATCGCATCAGCCACAATTAGTTCAGAGTCAACCACAATCACAATTAGTTCAGAGTCAACCACAATCAATTAAAACAGAAGAAACAGAAATTTCTTCAGCCGTTGTTGGTGATACTATCAATTCGCCTATGGTAGGAAGCTTTTATCGAGCTGCCTCGCCAGATTCCTCACCATTTGTTGACGTTGGGGCAACCGTTAAAAAAGGTGACGTATTATGTATCATCGAAGCTATGAAATTGCTAAATGAGATTGAATCTGATCATGATGGAATAATTAAAAAAATTCTAGTTGAAAATGGCCAGCCTGTTGAGTTTGGCGAACCTCTATTTATCATTGGGTAAAAAATAATTTATGTTTGACAAAATATTAATCGCTAATCGTGGTGAGATTGCTTTGAGAATCTTACGTGCTTGTCAGGAAATGGGCATTAAAACAGTCACAGTCCATTCTCAAGCTGATGCCGAGGCAAAATATGTCGCTCTATCTGATGAATCAGTTTGTATTGGGCCAGCTCCTTCCAATCTAAGCTATCTAAATATACAAGCAATTATAAGTGCCGCAGAGGTAACTGATGCACAAGCCATTCATCCGGGATACGGCTTCCTTTCTGAAAATGCAGATTTTGCGGAACGCGTCGAAAAAAGTGGGTTTTCTTTTATTGGGCCTAACTCTGAAACAATTCGATTGATGGGGGATAAGGTTAGCGCAAAAAATGCAATGAAAAAAGCTGGTGTTCCCTGTGTTCCTGGATCAGATGGGGCTTTAACAGATGAGCCATCCGAAATATTAGCAACTGCACAAAAAATTGGCTATCCAATAATCATTAAAGCATCGGGAGGGGGTGGTGGAAGAGGTATGCGGGTTGTGCATACTGAGGCTGCATTATTAAACTCTGTTGCAATGACAAAAAATGAGGCGCAAGCTACATTTGGCAATCCAGTTGTATATATGGAAAAATTTCTAGAAAATCCTCGCCATATCGAATTTCAAATTTTAGCAGATCAACATAGGAATGTAGTCCATTTATGGGACCGCGACTGCTCACTTCAAAGAAGACATCAAAAAATTATAGAAGAAGCCCCTGCCCCTGGAGTTCCAGATAGACAAAAAAATAAACTTGCATCACGTTGCGCAGATGCTTGTAAAAAAATTGGATATGTGGGGGTGGGTACTTTTGAATTTCTTTATGAAAATGATGAATTTTATTTCATTGAAATGAACACTAGATTACAAGTTGAGCATCCAGTTACAGAGTCAATTACCGGTGTTGATCTTGTACAAGAACAAATTAAAGCCGCTTTTGGTGAAAAATTATCTTTTAGGCAAAAAGATATTAAAATAAATGGTCATTCAATTGAATGTAGAATTAATGCTGAAGACCCTTATAATTTTACGCCATCGCCAGGAATTATTAATCGCTTTCATTTTCCAGGTGGGCCAGGAATTAGAGTTGATACTCATGCTTATGCTGGCTACAAGGTTCCTTCTCATTATGATTCAATGATTGGTAAAGTTATTGCTACTGGGAGTAATAGAGATCAAGCCATTGCTAGAATGAGAATTGCGTTATCAGAAATAGTCATTGAAGGCATTAAAACAAATATCCCCCTCCATAAAGACTTGATGAATGATTTGGCTTACAGAAATGGTGGGGTTAGTATTCATTACCTAGAAAATAAGCTTGGAATCAAATCATAAGCTATGTCCTGGACAAACTTAATTGTTCAAATAAATAAAAAAGATGTTGATTCAATAAGTGATTATTTATTAGTCCTTGGCGCAATCTCTACTTCAATTGAAGATACAAATCTAAATCAAAAAAATGAAGAGCTAATTTTCGGTGAGCCTGATAATCACTCTGAAAAATTTTGGGAAAATAATACTGTTCAAGCGCTATTTGAAAAAACAATCGATATTGAATTAATTAAAGCGGCTTTGACAGCTAAATTTGATACAATCAATTTTTCCATTGGAGCTTCTGATATTCAAGATCAAGATTGGGTTAAACTTACTCAATCACAATTTTCACCAATTAATATTGACGACAAATTATGGATCATTCCTAGCTGGCATCAAATTCAAGATAATGAAGCAATTAACCTAATTTTAGACCCTGGTCTAGCTTTTGGAACTGGCACGCACGCCACAACTCATCTCTGTCTTATATGGTTACTAAAAAATGTTAATAAAAATGTAACTATTTTGGATTATGGGTGTGGTTCTGGTATTTTAGGTATTGCTGCGAAAAAAATTGGAGCAGATAAAGTCTTTGGGGTTGATATTGATAGCCAAGCTATAAAATCAAGTCGAGAAAATGCAAAAATAAATAATGTTGAAATTTTCTGGAGCAATACTGAAAGAAAAATAAATTATAAAACAGATCTAGTTGTCGCCAACATCCTGTCAAGTGCTCTTAGTGTTCTTGCTCCAGCATTAGCGGAGCATTGTAATAAGAATGGAAAAATAGCTCTATCAGGCATACTTCATTCACAAGAAAATTCGTTAAAAAAGATTTATAGACAATGGTTTGATTTTCAACCTTCAAGCTATAAAGACGGATGGGTTCTGATATCAGGGATTAAGCGCTGAATGAATTTAATTATAATCAAAGTGAATATTTTTTTATGAATAAATTTTTTATACTAATTAAATTTTTTTTATTGACTATTATATCTGGTTGTTCAACTAATCTAATTAATCAAACTCAATATCCAGCGCCACATAATGATTTTACTGGAAGAACTGTCAATGAGTATTATGGAGGTGAAGACTCTAATTCCTTTATGATTCGATCATGTAAAATTTATGGGGGGCTAGATCAAGAAAGTATAGTTGAATCTGGCGCTGATTTTATAATGCAGGACATCTTTGAATTTAAATGTAATTATGCTGGTAAACTTAAAGAAGAGTTAAATATTGATGGGAAATCATCTATTAGACTCAGTGGAGCAGTTGCAAAAAAAAAATGTGAGCGATTAGGATTTATAATTGGCAATCCTAGTTTTACAAAATGTATGCAGGAATTAACTCAATAACTATGAACTTAGCCCTTAATAAATATTTCAAAAAAATTTGGTTTATCTTTTTCTTGATTTATAGTCCTTTGACAATTAGTGAAGATAAAACTATTACTTATAAATGTACAGGGCTTAGCCAGTTTGAACTTATTGGCTCATCTGGAGTTAAAGAAGAAATTATAATTAAAGATTATAAATTTATAGATGGGGTGCTTCATGATTTAAATAATATCCAATGTAATTGGGCAAATAATAATATTAAATGTGACTCAAATTTTTTAAACGTACGTAAATTAAGTATTAATTTAAAAAATAATGAAGTAACTGATTATATTTCTGGAAATAAAGGTTTTGGGGTGTATGTTGAGAATTTTAAGGGTAAATGTGAGCAGAAAAATTGATCGAGATATCCAAAATAGATGAAGAAATTTTTGAAGTTACTATCACAAAAAATTCAACTACAATTCATAGGGTCAAACTTTCATTAGATGTATACAAGAAATTGTCTAATTCAAAAATTTCGAAAATCGAATTAATTAAAAAATCTTTTGAATTTTTATTAGAAAGAGAATCGAATGAGTCAATTTTAAGAGTATTTAATTTAGAAATTATTGAAACCTATTTTCCAGAATACCCATTATCAATTAAAAAAAAATTTAATTGATATCCTGAACTCTTAAGCAAAAATTTAGTCGGTTAATTTATATTTTTATAGGATCTTAAGATGTCTTCCCGTTTTTTACTATTTTTAATTTTGCTTTATAGCTTTTTAGCTAATGCTGAAAATATTAATAATGGAATCCATAGACAAATGTTTGAGAATGGTAATCTAAAATATGAAATATCTTATAAAAATAAATTAAAGCATGGCAAGGAAACATTTTGGTATCAATCTGGTAAGAAAAAAATGGAAAGCCATTTTGTTAATGGAATTGAAGAAGGTTCTTGGACCCAATGGTATAAAAATGGACAAATAAAATTAGAAGTAAATTATAGAAATGGTAAAGAAAACAGTTTATGGAGACAATGGTATAAAAATGGTCAGCTTAAATCAAATGTTAAATTCATTAATGGGATAAAGCAGGGCATAGAAACTATTTGGCACAAAAATGGATCTATCAGATCAAAAGATGACTATATAAATGGTAAAGTTATAAAAAAGAAAATTACAAAGGAATTTTATGATTAAAGCCTATGCTGCAATGAATAAAGGAAGTTCACTGGAATTATTTGAATATGAAGCTGCACCACTAAATTCAAATGAAGTTAATATTAAAGTTGAATCATGTGGTATTTGTCACAGTGATATAAGTGCAATCGACGGCAGTTGGGGTATATCTAAATACCCTATGGTTGCAGGTCATGAAGTTATTGGTGAAGTTATTGGTGTAGGTTCAAATGTTTCTTTACACAAAATTGGAGATCGCGTTGGTTTAGGCTGGCATTCCGGTTATTGTAATGATTGTGAGCAGTGTGATGCTGGAGATCATAATTTCTGTAGCTCAACAAAAAAAACAGTCTTTAGCCAACATGGTGGCTTTGCTGAACAAGTTACCGCAGATGAAGTAAGCGTAATCCCTATCCCAAATTCTTTAAATCATGCGGATGCAGGCCCATTGCTATGTGGTGGCATCACAGTTTTTACCCCCATCGTTGAATTTAATATTAATAAAGTTCATAAAGTTGGCATTATCGGTATTGGTGGATTGGGGCATTTAGCACTTAAATTTTATAAGGCTTTAGGATGCCATGTTACTGCGTTTACCAATTCAGAAGATAAAGATAATTTACTCAAAACACTTGGAGCAGATGAAATAATTTCTTCAACAGATAAATCTCAAATAAAAGTACTTGGTCCCAAATTTGACTTAATCATATCAACTGTAAATGTTAAATTAGATTGGAATTTATTCCTTAGCATTATTAAGCCAAGAGGCAGGCTACATTTTGTTGGTGCAGTTCTGGCCCCTATCGAAACATCTGTTTTTTCTCTTATGGGTGGAAGAAAATCAATTTCTGGATCTCCTGTTGGAAGCCCAGTAAATATAAAGAAAATGCTAGATTTTTGTTCGAAGCATAAAATCTCCCCTATGGTTGAGCATTTTAAGTTTGATCAGATAAATGATGCGATAGCTAAGGTAAGAGAGAATAAAGTTAGATTTAGAGCCGTATTAACCTGGTAGCATAATGGCCAACTATAATGTCAGTGGATTAATTACCCTTGCAGAACTAGTAAAATCTAAAAAAAGTTCTTGGTGTGTTTATATTCTGAAATGTTCTGATAATACTTACTATACTGGTATAACTAATAATATTAAACGACGAATTCAACAACACGATACTAATAAAGGGGCTAAATATACTAAAGGGAGAGGTCCTTTTTCTTTAGTCTATCAAGATAAATGTAAAGATCGTAGTGATGCCAGTCGAAAAGAATGTGTAATAAAAAAATTACCCTTAGCTAAAAAAATTTCCCTTATTAGTGCTTATAATTAATTACTATTTTTAGTACAATTGCTTTATTTTCAAATACATATATACTTCGCTCTCGAAAGATTGCCTCTATTCTTTATATTGCCAGTCTTGTGATTACATCAATATAAGTATAAGGAATCTATTTGTCTTTTGAAACGTTCAATTTTACATCTGCAATAAACAAAGCAATTGCTGAATCTGGATATAAAAATCCAACAGAGATACAAAAAAAATCAATACCTGAGATACTCCTAAATAAACATATTTTAGCGTCTGCACAGACTGGTACTGGTAAGACAGCGGCATTCGTTCTTCCAATTTTAGAATTACTTCTCCAAGATAAAAATAAAGTCAGAGGCCCTCGTGTCTTAATTGTTAGCCCGACTAGAGAGCTTGCGAATCAGATTACTGACAGCGTTAAAAAATATGCACGTTATACAAATATTAATTCTGCAACTGTGGTTGGAGGGATGTCATATAAATTACAAAATAAGCTTCTTTCAAAACCATTAGATATTCTAATTGCAACCCCGGGACGACTTCTTGATTTATTTAAACAAGGAAAGATTAAATTTAAAGATACCAAGATAATGGTTCTTGATGAGGCAGATAAAATGCTAGATATGGGATTTGTGCCTGATATACGTAAGATTTTTAATGCCACTACTAAACAACAACAAATGTTGATGTTTTCTGCAACACTAGATAATTCTGTATCAAAAATTGCTAGCGAATTTTTAACGAATCCCTTAACGATATCTATTAAACCTGACACTAAAGGGCATAGTAATATCCAACAATCTTTATATTATGTAGATAACCAACTTCATAAACAAAACTTACTTAAGCACTTTCTTGCTGATACAAATTTAAATCAAGCAATAATTTTTACTGCTACTAAAAGACAAGCAGATAAGCTTACTGATGACTTATATCATTCAGACTTTAAAACTGCAGCTCTTCATGGAGACATGTCTCAGGGATCTAGAACTAAAACAATCAATCGCTTTAAAAGAAATGAAATTAAAGTACTTGTTGCAACCGATCTTGCATCTAGAGGAATTGACGTAAAGGATATTACTCACGTATTTAACTATGATATGCCAAGGTTTGCTGAAGATTATATTCACAGAATTGGTAGAACGGGGCGTGCTAACAAAAAAGGTTTAGCTTTAAGTTTTGTATCTCCAACTGACAGAGAACATTTAAGGAAAATAGAGCGTTTTACTGGGATGAAAATCGAAACTAAAGTAATTGCTGGAATGGAGCCAACAAAAGGAGCTTCTGAACACGCTGAAAAAAAGAAAAGAAACGGCGGTCCTTTTAACAAGTCAAAACGAGGCTTTGATAAAACTAGAAAGACCTTTAAAAATAGAACGAATGCCAAAAAAAGAATGAACAAAAAATCAATTGCACCACCTGCAGCTTGATTTACTCTACCGAAGAAATATCTGCTATTGAGTAAACACCGGTTGGGCGATCTTTTTCTGTTTTCCAAGTTTTTTTCTTCACGATACAACAACGATCACGATTAATGTCTGAAACACCAAATTTTAATTTTGCATTTGGGATTATTCGATAAATATGTCGCTCTATCCCATCAATCGTCTCAGGTGCATCATCATGCTTACAAAATAATAATACATTTTCTTTTCTACTATATGCTTGGCGAACGCAAGCTAAGTCATCCCTACCGATTTCTTTTAAATGGTTCTTTAATTTTTGAATATCTTCGTCCGTGATAGGCTGCTTTTTGAACAAACTGATTCTTTTTACTAAAGAAATAGCATTTGCATGTATTTTTTGTTTATTTAATATTTGTGGTATAAACCGAGTAACCCAAATCATTGGGTCTTTTGAATCTTTTAAACTTGAAACTAGGCTATCAACAGGATATTTTGTTAGAATTGGTGGGCGCATATTATTATTATGTATATAAAGTTAAATATTAACAATATCCAACTAAATATGACACTGTTTTAATGGTTAATATTTTTTTATTTTGAATCTTTTACAATTTTTACTATCTTATTATTTATGGCTTATCTTATTAAAATAATTATTGCAGTTGCAATTATTGTAGCTGCATCAGAATTAAGTAAAAAGAATTCATCGTTAGCTGCAATTTTACTTGGGCTACCCATTGTTCTCTTCACTTCTTTTACTTTTATATGGGAAGAATCTAAAGATATAAATAAAATTTCTTTATTAACACAAGAAACGGTTGTCATTCTTTTGGCTGGTTTACCTTTTTTATTTTTACTTACTTGGCTTTTAAAAAATGGAGTTAATTATTATTTAGCTCTTGGTTCTTCCTGTGTTGGAATTATATTAGTCTCACTTCTAATTCAAAAATATGTATTGCAATAAAAAAGGCTCCGTAGGAGCCTTTTTCAATTTATAACTATTTCAATACTTATTTACGTGATTTCCAAATAGAATATAGTACCCATAATGCTACCAAGCCAATAAGTCCCTGACTTCCAAGCGTATCTAGGATACCTGATACATTACCGATAACATCGGTTGATCCAAGAAATGGTACATTTGCCGATCCCATTAAGATTTGTAGTGCAATTGCTAATGCTGCAAGACTTATTGCAGTTTCTGCAAGTCCAGCAGACCACTTTCTAATAGTTCCTAATATATCCATTCTTATTTCTCCTGTTGTAAAAAAAAAGTTTAAACTTTCATCTCTTTAAACTTGGATAAAGTATAACGGTTTTTTTTATTAAAAAATACTATATATAGCTAATTAAATTTAAAATTTTACTATATGTAGTATTTATAGTTTATAATTATGAGTTCCCTCCGATCACAACATGTTTTATTCAACTGCGTCTATTTCAATTTTTTTGAATGTTTATCTATAACTACTTGGATATCGTTTATTACTTCAACTTCTCCTTGAGCGTATTTATCTGCCATCATGAAAAGTTTGCTAAATAAGATTGCTCCATCTACTTTTTTTATTAGTTTAAAGTTTTTTGAATTATTTAATTTTCTATTCCAAGCCTCTCTTACTTCTTTCCAAAAAATATGACTGCTCATCCAATAATCTTTACCTGCGCTCCAATCAAAGTCTTTAATTCTTTCATATCTTGCAATTCCTATTTCTTTAGCAAGTACTTTATTATTTTGGTTAAGCACCACTTTCTTATTATTTTGTTCATGAACCCAACCTGTTGGGGTAATTGTTTGAATATTTACCCCCACCAGAACATCATAATCATCTCTTATTGAAAATTCTCTTCTTGGTAACGGTCGCCATGTTTCTTTGCTTGTCCATGAAGAAAAATTTTCAGCATGAATCCAATTCCCGTAACTTTGATATCTCGGCGAATCATCAACTTGATAGGCCGATTGAGACCATGTGCCTTTTTTTGCGCTCCAAGGAATTTTACTTTTCACCCATGTTTCATTTCCAGTAAAAGTATTAATTATGCTGTCCTCATATTTCCAATCTTGTCTCCAATGCTTCATTACAACTGAGTCTGAAATAGATCCATCATCTTGTTTAAAATACATCACAATTATGTGTTGCAAGCTAATAAAGTCTTTTTTTTCTTCTACCACCTCAATAAACTCAGTCGCCCATGATTGATAAGGTTGTTTAGGTTGATAATCTTCTACAAACCCCATTGTTTCCATAAAATCAAAATATACTCTGTATTTTCCTTGCATTGCTAAGATTGCTAATCTATCTTTTTCAAACTTAGTTAAATTTCGATTTTGTAGTTGAATCCAAAAATCACTAGCCTGAGTATCTAAATTTACTTCTGGGCCATTTGTCGTTCCACCTCTTGGACTCTTTAAATTAGAATCTTCTAAATGCGTCCAGCCAAAAACATAATTTGATTCTTTGCTAAACGTAATGATTGGGATTGAAATTAGAATTAAGAATAAGATATTTTTCATAGTTTATTGACTTTGTATATTTAGGAAAGTTTCTTAAGTATTTAACCAAGGGTTGGGGATTTATATATAATTTACTGCAAAAAGTATTAAATATAATTTTATTCTACGGTGACTGATTTTGCTAAATTTCTAGGTTTATCGACATCAGTGCCTTTTCTTAAAGCAACATGATATGCCAGTAACTGGATAGGAATAGAATGAATAATTGGAGATAATACTCCAGTATGTCTCGGTGCTCTTATTACTTTAATACCCTTCTGCTCAACGAAATGACTATCTGCATCTGCAAAAACAAATAATATTCCTCCACGTGCTTTTACTTCTTGCATATTAGATTTAACCTTTTCAAGCAATAAGTCATTAGGCGCAATTACCACTACCGGCATATTTTTATCTACTAATGCCAATGGTCCATGTTTTAATTCACCAGCTGGATAAGCTTCTGCATGGACATATGAAACCTCTTTTAATTTTAAAGCGCCTTCTAAAGCTATTGGGTAATGAATACCACGTCCTAAGAATAATGCATGTTCCTTGTTAGAAAAATGTTTAGCCCATTGCTTAATTTGTGGCTCTAAATTTAATGCAGATTGAATTCCGCCAACTAAAGATCTTAAATCCTCTAAATAATTTCTTTCTTTTTTAGGGTTAATAAGTTTTTTATTTTTTGCTAATGTGATCGTTAGAATAAATAAAGAAATTAATTGAGTTGTAAATGCTTTTGTAGATGCTACTCCTATTTCTATACCAGCCCTTGTATAAAAAACTAAACTTGATGCCCTTACAATCGCACTTTCTTGCACATTACAAATCGCTAATGTTTTCTTATGTCCAATTTTTTTTGCGTGCTTTAATGCTTCAATAGTATCAAGCGTCTCTCCAGACTGAGAAATGGTTATAACCAATTGATTTAAGTTGGGGACAGAGTCCCTATATCGATATTCACTTGAAATTTCTATAGCTGTTGGAATTTTAGCAATACTTTCAAACCAATATTTGGCTGTGAGGCCTGCATAATAACTTGTACCTGCAGCAAGAATCAAAATACTATCTATATTCTTAAACACATCTTTTGCTTTATTGCCAAACAATGAATTATCAAATTTATTGTTATCGATTACAGCTTCAATAGTGTCTCCCAATGCTCTTGGCTGCTCATAAATTTCTTTTTGCATGAAATGGTCATGGGGACCTAAATCCATAGATGATAGTTTGACTTTACTATGGTGAACTTTTCTTATTTTTTTCTTTAGATTACTTCCAAAAATCTCTAATGAATCTATTGTTATCCTGGCTAAATCATTATCTTCAAGATATATAATTTTTTTTGTGACTTCTAATAAAGCAGTAATATCTGACGCAATAAAGTATTCTGATTTACCTTGACCAATGATTAATGGACACCCAAGTCTTGCACAAATTAACTCATCCTTATTTTCAACCGAAATTACTGCTATTGCATATGCTCCTACTAAATCTTTAGTAGCTAAATGTGTTGCGCTTAATAAGTCTCTTTTATTTTTATTATAATAATAATGAATAAGGTGTGCGATTACTTCTGTGTCTGTTTCCGATTCGAATTTATACCCTATTTTTTTTAGTCGACTACATTGATCTTCATGATTTTCAATAATACCATTATGAACAACAGCAATTTGATTGTTAGATACATGTGGGTGAGCATTATCTTCAGTGACCCCACCATGCGTTGCCCAACGAGTATGTCCAATACCTAGGAATCCGTGTAATTTTGATTTTTTAGCTTTATTTTTTAATGAAGCAACTCGACCAATAGATCGAATACGCTTGATTTTATCATTCAAAATAGCAATCCCTGCAGAGTCATATCCTCGATATTCTAGGCGCTCTAATCCATCGATTAAAACAGGTAAAACATTTTTATTTGATATCCCCGCCACTATTCCACACATAATTTATTTCTTCTTTGGTTTTTCCCAGCCAGGAATACTAGTTTGTTTAGCTCTCGATAATGAGAGTTCGTTAGCTGGTGTATTTTTTGTTATTGTAGACCCAGCTCCAATTGTAGACCCAGCTCCAATTGTAACCGGGGCCACAAGTTGCGAATTTGACCCAATAAATACATTATCTTCAATAATAGTTTGATGCTTTTTTACACCATCATAGTTACAAGTTATTGTTCCCGCTCCTACATTCACGTTCTGCCCAACAACACTATCGCCTACGTAGCTTAAATGATTTATTTTAGTGCCTTTCCCAATTTTTGAATTTTTTATTTCCACATAATTTCCAATATGAACGTCATTATTAGTTTCGGTACCTGGCCTTAATCTCGCGTAGGGGCCAATAATGTTATTTATACCTACTTTAGCTGAATCAATATGAGAATACGGCTTTATAATTGCATTATCAGAAATTATGCTATCTTTTATGTGCGTATAAGCTCCAATCTTTACATTTTTTCCTATTTGGACCTTTCCTTCAAAAATACAGCCAACATCAATTTCTACATCAAGATCACATTCAAGGGTGCCCCTGATATCAGTCCTGGATGGATCTATTAACGTAACCCCTTGCTCCATTAATAAATTAGTTTTTTTGTTTTGCACAGCCCTCTCCATTATTGCTAATTCAATTTTAGAATTTATTCCTGTAATAGTATCTTCAGAGATAGCTTCATGTGAACTAATCTTAATCTTTTCTTTTCTGGCTAAAGCCACTATATCAGTTAAATAATATTCTTTTTGGGAATTATTATTTGATATTAAAGATAACCATTGAATTAAATTTCTTGTATCAGCACACATTATTCCGGTATTAATTTCAGTTATTTTCTTTTCCAAATTATCACAATCTTTTTCTTCTACAATGCGCTCAATATTGTTTTGATTTCTTTTTATTCTTCCGTAGCCTTTAGGATTTTTTTTATTAAAGGTTAGAATTCCTAAGCCTTTTGGATTTTTTTTAATTAATTCTTTTAAATCATAGGATTCAATCATCGGCACATCGCCATATAAAATTATTGTTTGTGAGCCCTTTAAATGAGGAATTGCATATCTTACTGCATCCCCTGTACCTGATTGATTTTTTTGAATTACCCAATTTAAGTTTTCTTTTGGAAAAGCTGACGTAACTTCTTTTGATTTATACCCTATAACTACAATAATATTTTCTGGATTTAATTTTTTTGCAGTATCAATAACATATTGCAACAAAGGTCGATTTGCTAATTTGTGCAAGACTTTAGGGTGATCGGAAAACATTCTAGTGCCTTTTCCAGCAGCTAAAATAACTACACTTAATGACATTTATTTTCCTTTTTTCTTTAAGTATAAACAAAAAAAGCAGCGAATTGCTGCTTTTCATAAATACTAAATTATTTGTCTATTTTTTTCTTAATCTTTCAATGGCTTGAATTTGCGCAACTGCTTCTGCTAACTCAGCTTCTGCTAATGCAAAATCAATATCACTACCTTTTTTAGCTAATGACTCTTCTGCTGCTTTTTTTGAAGCTTTTGCTTTTGTTTCATCTAAATCTTTACCGCGGATGGCCGTGTCAGAAAGAATTGTAATATGCCCTGGCTGAACTTCTAATATTCCACCAGAAATATATATTAAATCTTCTTTAGATTTATCAATCATCTTTATTCTAACTGAACCAGCTTTTAATAGAGTTATCATTGATGCATGATTTGGATAAATCCCTACTTCCCCCATTTTAGCCGGAGCTACAACAAACTCAGCTTGCTCAGAAAAAATTGATTCCTCTGCACTTACTACATCAATTTGAATTGTATTCACCATTAATTACCTTATGTTTTAAACTGTTTTAGCTTTTTCAACAGCTTCTTCTATGCTGCCAACCATATAGAACGCTTGTTCAGGTAAATCATCATATTCACCCTCCACAATTGCCTTAAAGCCTTTAATTGTTTCTTTTAGGGAAACATATTTACCAGGCGAACCTGTAAACACTTCAGCCACATGGAATGGTTGAGATAAAAATCTTTGAATTTTTCTTGCTCTTCCAACAGCTAATTTATCTTCAGGTGCTAATTCGTCCATGCCTAAAATAGCAATAATATCTCTTAACTCTTTATATTTTTGAAGTGTTGATTGAACAGCTCGTGCCACAGCATAATGTTCTTCGCCAACTACTTGTGGATCTAATTGTCTTGATGTTGAATCAAGAGGGTCAACAGCAGGATAAATCCCTAATGAAGCAATATCCCGAGAAAGTACAACTGTTGAATCTAAATGTTGGAATGTTGTTGCCGGCGACGGGTCAGTTAAATCATCTGCTGGAACATATACTGCCTGAATTGATGTAATTGAGCCTGTTTTTGTTGAAGTAATTCTTTCTTGTAATTTACCCATTTCATCAGCAAGTGTTGGTTGATACCCAACAGCTGATGGCATACGCCCTAGTAACGCAGAAACTTCAGTTCCAGCCAAAGTATATCGATATATGTTATCAACAAAGAATAAAACATCTCTTCCTTCGTCCCTGAATTTTTCTGCCATTGTTAAGCCTGATAATGCTACTCTTAATCTGTTACCTGGGGGTTCATTCATTTGCCCGAATACCATCGCTACTTTTGACTCCTTCATGTTATCTAATTTAATAACACCTGCTTCAGCCATCTCATGATAAAAATCGTTTCCTTCACGAGTTCTCTCTCCAACGCCTGCGAAAACTGACAATCCTTCATGTTGTTTTGCAATATTATTAATTAATTCAAGCATGTTCACGGTTTTTCCAACCCCCGCTCCACCAAATAGCCCAACCTTTCCACCTTTTGCAAATGGGCACATTAGGTCAATGACCTTAATCCCAGTTTCTAATAATTCAATAGATGGAGATAGGTCATTAAATTCTGGTGCTTTTTGATGAATAGATCTAAATTCTTTTGAGTCAATTTTACCTACTTCATCAATGGGACGCCCTAAAACATCCATAATTCTACCTAGCGTGCCTTCACCAACTGGTACTTGAATTGGTGCGCCGGTTGATGTAAATTGAGTTCCTCTTGATAAACCATCTGATGATCCCATGGCAATAGTTCTAACAACGCCATCTCCTAACTGTTGCTGCACCTCCAAGGTTAAGCCTTTTTCTGCAGTTGTATCTTTATCATCAATAATTAATGCGTCATAAACTTTAGGGAGTTGATCACGAGGAAATTCTACATCCACAACTGCGCCAATACACTGAACTACTTTTCCGATTTGTTTGGTACTCATTTATTTATCCTTACTCATCTAAATTAATTAATATAAATTCAAAAATTTTTACGATACTGCAGCTGCTCCGCCAACAATTTCTGAAATTTCTTTAGTTATTGCTGCTTGTCTTGCTTTGTTATAAATTAATGTTAATTCGTCAATAACACTTCCAGCATTATCAGATGCTGCCTTCATTGCCACCATTCTAGAAGACTGTTCTGATGCCATATTTTCTGCCACTCCATGGTAAATCAAAGTTTCTATATAGCGAGATAGCAATGCATCTATTACTAAAGTTGCATCGGGCTCATAAATATAATCCCAAGTGCTATCTGGAGTCTCAGTTTTTTCTCCTGAAAGTGGCAATAGTTGCTCCATATTTGGTTCTTGTTTCATAGTATTAATAAATTTTGTATAACAAATATAAAGCTGATCTATTTCTCCAGCAATGTAACTATCCAACATAACTTTAATTGCCCCGAGTAGATCCTCCATATGTGGAGTATCACCCATGCCTGATACTTGTGATTTTATGTCTGCACCAACTCTACCCATAAAGCTAATTGCTTTATTACCAATTGCACTAATCTGTACTTTTTTACCTTCTTTTTCCCAATCTTTAATTTGAGATATTGATGTCCTTAAAACATTTGTATTGAGCCCTCCGCATAGTCCTTTATCTGAGGTAACTACAATAAGTCCAATATTTTTAATATTATCCCTTTGAATAATAAAAGGATGTTTATACTCTGATTGTGCATGAGATAAATGGGCAGCAACTGTTCTAATTTTTTCAGCGTATGGTCTAGCTGCCGTCATTCTATCTTGCGCTTTACGCATTTTAGAAGCAGCTACCATTTCCATAGCTTTGGTGATTTTTCGTGTATTTTCTACACTCTTAATCTTAGTTCGTATTTCTTTACTTCCTGCCATTTAAAATCCTATATTTTAATAAGTATTTGTAGCTTTAAAATCTTCTATTGCTTTTATAACATTCTTTTCACCTTCTTCATCAAGCATCAATTTTTTTTCAATATCATTCATTATTGATTTATATTTAGATGACATAAATCCATGGAGTGCAGATTCAAAAGATAAAACTTTTTCTGTTGGGACATCGTCTAAAAATCCATTATTAGCAGCCAATAAAGTTACAGCCATATTTGATACTGTTAATGGCGCATACTGGGCCTGCTTCATTAATTCAGTAAACATTTTTCCTCGATCTAGTTGTTTTCTTGTCGCTTCATCCAAATCTGAAGCAAATTGTGCAAAAGCTGCTAATTCACGATACTGGGCCAAAGCTAATCGGACACCACCACCTAGTTTTTTTATTACTTTAGTCTGAGCTGCGCCACCAACCCGAGAAACTGAAATTCCAGCATTAATTGCTGGACGAATTCCCGCATTAAATAAATCACTTTCCAAGAAAATTTGTCCATCAGTGATAGAAATAACATTTGTTGGAACAAAAGCAGATACATCGCCTGCTGCTGTTTCAATAACTGGAAGAGCAGTTAAAGATCCTGTTTTACCCTTAACTTTCCCATTTGTAAATTTTTCTACATATTTAGCATTCACTCGAGCTGCTCTTTCCAGTAACCTTGAATGAATATAAAACACATCGCCTGGATAAGCTTCACGGCCTGGAGGTCGTCTAAGTAATAATGAAATTTGTCTATAAGCAATCGCTTGTTTGGTAAGATCATCATAGACAATTAATGCGTCTTCACCACGATCTCTATAATATTCTCCCATTGTACAACCTGCATATGGAGCTAAGAATTGTAAAGCTGCTGAATCAGATGCAGATGCACTTACTACAGTTGTGTACTCCATAGCACCGTACTCTTCAAGTTTTTTAACTACATTCATAATTGTTGATGCTTTTTGACCTATAGCAACATATACACATTTCATGTCTTGGCCTTTTTGATTGATTATGGCATCAACAGCAACTGCAGTCTTTCCTGTTTGACGATCGCCAATGATCAATTCTCTTTGCCCTCTACCAATTGGCACCATAGAATCAACTGATTTTAGTCCAGTCTGTACTGGCTGTGACACAGATTGTCTATCAATAACCCCGGGAGCGACTTTTTCTAATTTATCTGTTAATTTAGTTTTTATTGGGCCTTTGCCGTCAATCGGGACCCCTAATGCGTCTACAACACGTCCCATCAGTTCAGGCCCTACAGGCACTTCTAAAATTTTCCCTGTACATTTACATACGTCGCCTTCAGTAATATGTTCATAATCGCCAAGGACAACTGCACCAACTGAATCCCTTTCTAAATTAAGTGCCAAGCCAAAAGTATTACCAGGAAATTCAATCATTTCTCCAGACATTACGTTTGATAAACCATGGATACGCACAATGCCATCCGTTACAGAGACAACTGTCCCTTGTGTTCTAGCTTCTGAACTAGTAGAAAAATCTTTAATCCTATTCTTAATTAGTTCACTTATTTCTGATGTTGATAACTGCATTCATATCTCCTGATTTTATGCTTTTAATGTATAAGATAAATTATCTAATTGCCCTCGAACTGAAGCATCAATAACGGTATCACCGACTATTATCTTAGTACCACCAACAATGCTTTTATCAATAACTACTTTTCCCTCAATTTTTTTATCAAATCTTTTTTCTAAACTTTTTAGTAAATTATTAATCAATTTTTTATCTGGTTGATCGGCCATAATAATTTCAGCCTCTATAACACCCTCATCTTTGTCTTTAAGTTCTTCAAAAATAGATGCTATTACAGACAAAACTAATAATCTTTTATTTTCCACTAAAAGCTTAATTAAATTTTTGCCAGAGGCATCTATTTTATCTCCACAAATATCTAAAAGAAGCTTCTCTCTCTCTGTATCCAATACCTTAGAGTCATGAATAAAAGAATTTACGTCTACGTTATCAACAACGCCACTGATAAGAGATAACATATCTGACCAGTCAGAAAGAGTTTTTTCTTCCTTGGCTAAATTAAATATAGCTACAGCGTATGGTCTTGCAATTGTCGAGATCTCAGCCATAGACTTTATAAATCCTTTGCTAATTTTATTAGCATATCTGCATGAACTGACTTATCAATTTCTTTATCCAGAATCTTTTCTGCGCCCTGAATTGCAAGTGTTGATATTTGGCCACGGAGCTCTTCTTTAGCCCTGTTTATTTCTTGGTCAATCTCAGATTTTGCACTTGCTATAATTCTATCGCCTTCATCTTTAGCAACTTTTTTAGCTTGCTCAACAATTTCAGATGCCCTTTTTTCTGCTTGGCTTACAATTTCTGCCCCTTTTTGCTTTAGCTCATTAAGAGTTTCAGCATTTTTTTTAGCTGCCACTTCAAGCGATAATTTTCCTTCTTGAGCAGCGGCTAAGCCATCAGCAATTTCTTTCTGTCTTTTTTCAATTGCATTTAGCAAAGGCGGCCAAACAAATTTAACCGTAAACCAAATTAATATTGCAAAAGCTATAGCTTGAGCAATCATTGTAAAATTAAGATTCATCTTTACTCCGTCTTATCCCCAAAAATATTGGGATCAAAAAAATATTTTAATTAACTTACAGGTACGACAGCTAAAAGTGGGTTTGCAAAAGCAAACATCATCGCCAAGCCAACACCAATAATAAATGATGCATCAATCAAGCCTAACAATAAAAATACCTTAACTTGCAATTGAGGAATCATTTCAGGCTGTCTCGCTGCACCTTCTAAAAAGCTTGCACACATAATACCGATACCTACACATGCGCCTAATGCGCCTAATCCGATAATCAAGCCGATACCAATTCCTGTATATGCCTGTATTTGAGCTAAATATTGTACTGTTTCCATAATTTACTTCCTTTTAGTTTAAAAAATTAATGTCCTTCATGAGCCATAGATAAATATACAACCGTTAACATCATGAATATATATGCTTGCAATACTACAATTAAAATATGAAATATTGCCCATCCTGCCCCTAGAATTGATCCAAATATAATTCCAGATACTCCTGTTGCTGCCCATAAACCTAACAATAAAAAGATAACTTCACCGGCATACATATTACCAAATAATCGAAGAGAATGAGATAAAGGTTTAGAAACGTATTCAATTAAATTAAATAGAAAATTAGCTGGCCAAACCCAGACTGACGAACCAAAGGGTGCACAAAAAATCTCATGCAACCATCCGCCCATTCCTTTTACCTTGATGCCAAAATAAATCATTAAGAACCAAACCCCAAGTGCAAGACCAAATGTTGTATTTACATCAGAAGTTGGCACAGCTTTCCATTCATATAATCCTAGGAACTTATAGAATTTTGCCATTATATCAATAGGTAAAAAATCCATTGCGTTCATCATAAGAACCCAAACAAAAACAGTCAGTGCAGCTGGAGCAACAAATGAATGTCGGTTACCATGAAATATATTACCTACTTGATCATCTATAAAGCTAAAGACTAACTCAACAAAAGCCTGGGTTTTTGTTGGGACACCTGCGGTTGCTTTTCTAGCTACTAGCCAGATTAGCCCCATCGAAAAAATTCCAAGGATAACGGCCATCACAAACGAATCTAGATGAAGCGTCATAAATGAGCCTCCACCTAAAAAATCTAAATTAATTACATTATTAGATAAATGATGTCCAATATATTCAGAGGGTGATTCGTATGAACTATCTGCCAAGTTTTATATTCCCTTTATTTTTTTGTATCTATTTTTGTTAACCCAATTCCCGAAAAAATTGCAGCAATTGCTAAACCGAAAATAATTGCTAGTGGGACTTTATCATCGTAAAAATTAAATATCGCCCACAGCAATAAAATTATAATTAAAATCTTTACCCCTTCAGCTTTCAAGGCATCAATCACAATATTTGATGCTTTATTTGTTTCCCGAGATTTATTAGCGATTGGAGTTGAAATTGTTAATCCAATAATTACTACAAAAGCCCCAGATAAAACTGAGATGCCTGCATGTAGCCCAAAAAAACCTAAAACAATTAGTGCTGAAATGGTAGAAATAGTGCTTAATTTTATAAGCATATTCTTAACGTAAGGAGGAAATAATCCTTTTTTTTTATTGACTTGCTGTTGCTTATCAATCAAACCTTTACGCCCTTAAATACTATTTGTATCAAAGTCCGCAATTTTGGCGGTATTTTTTCCTCGAGTCAAGTTTTACGTCCGATTTATTCTATTTTTTTTAAAATAGAATCTAACTGATCTAAATTACTATAATTAATCTTCAAAATGCCTGATCCATTAGATTTATGTGAGATTTTTACTGATGTCCCTAATTTGTCAGATAAATTTTCTTCAAAATTTACAATATCAGCTGGTTTTTGTTTTTTTATCTTTCTCTTTGCAGGACTTCGTTGACCAATTAGCGCCTCTACATCCCTTACTGATAAGTTGTTACTGATTACTTTTTGACAAACCATCACTTGCTCACTAGCAGCTAAAGAGAGCATTGCTCTTGCATGCCCCATTTCAATTTTTCCTACAAGTAATGCTTTTTGAACATGCTCGGACAAATTCAATAATCTTAATAAATTTGTCACCGTTGTTCTTGATTTTCCTAATATATGAGATGCTGATTCATGGGTCATTCCAAACTCGTCGATTAATCGTTGAATGCCTTTCGCTTCTTCTATTGCGTTTAGGTCTTCTCGTTGAATATTTTCGATAAGCGCCATTGCTAGAGCTGACTCATCAGGAATATTTTTAATTAGAATCGGAACTTCACTTAAATTGGCCAACTTAGCTGCGCGCCATCTTCTTTCACCTGCAACAATTTCATATTTCATATTGTCAATGGGGCGTACTACTATAGGCTGCATAATTCCTTGTATCTTAATTGATTCTGCAAGCTCATTTAATGCTATTTGATTCATATGACTTCTAGGCTGATATTTTCCCGTTACAAGGTTATCAATTTGACAGCTCTCTAAACTGTTATCGTCATTGCTTGCCTTATCGTTGCTCAATAAGGCATCCAAACCCCTACCTAAACCTTTATTTGTTACCATCTTTATTCCTCTTTAAAATTTCATCGGCTAGATCTAAATATGCCCTTGCTCCCTTGGACGATTTATCATAGAAAAGAGCCGGTTTACCATGGCTGGGAGCCTCAGCTAATCTGACATTTCTTGGAATAATGGTGCTATAAACCTTATCTCCAAAATGAGCAGACAATTGGTCAGAGACCTGTTTTCCTAATGTATTTCGCCTATCAAAAAGTGTCCTAAGCAAACCTTCAATCTCAATTTGTGGATTTAAATGTTTTTTTACTCTTTTAATTGTGTTCACTAAGTCGGACAACCCCTCTAAAGCATAATATTCACATTGCATTGGTATTAGAACTGAATCAGAGGCGACTAGTGCATTTACAGTCAACAGGCTTAAGGCTGGTGGGCAATCAATTAAAATATAGTCATAATCCCTAAGCTTGCTTAATTGTTTCTTTAAAATATATTCTCGCTCTTCAATATTAACTAATTCAACCTCCGCCCCCGCTAAGGACTGAGTTGCTGGGACAACATCAAAAAAACTTTCTGCTGACTTTTGGATAACGCTTTTTATCTCTGCTTGGCCGATTAGAACATCGTATATAGATTTTGTAATATTTTTTTTATTTAATCCCGAACCAGATGTGGCATTGCCTTGAGGATCTAAATCGATTAAGAGCACTTTTTTCTTTCTATCCATCAAGCTTGCCGCTAGATTAACAGTTGTTGTTGTCTTCCCAACTCCGCCTTTTTGATTTGATATTGCAAATATACGCATAAAATTTACTTAAAAAATGATTAAAATAATAGTCTATTGATTATTAATTTTTACTAAATAACGTTCAGCATCGAGATAAGGAACAACAATATCTCTTTTTTCTACTACAAAGTTTGTACTAATTTCTTCTTCATTAAATTTTTTACTTTTCATACCATACCAAACCCCTTTATCTTCTATTAAATGCCTTGTAAGATCAATAAGTACTTGCATTTCTGCAAATGCTCTAGCAATAATAGAATCAAACAATTTATTTGTTGTGATGTCTTCAACTCGCTTATTTATAATCGTAATATTACTCAAATTTAATTCTGCACACGTTTGTTTTAAAAAAGTAGTCTTCTTGCCAACTGAATCCACTAGAGTAATATTTTTTTCTGGGTAACATAAACCAATTATAATGCCTGGCAATCCCGCGCCACTCCCAACATCTAAGACATTCTTACCCTCAATAAATGGCACAACTGCCAAACAATCCAAAAAATGATGTGTCACTATTTCATCAACACCTTTAACTGAAATTAAATTAAATACTTTGTTCCACTTTATCAATAAATCCTTATAAATCAATAATTTAGTATATAAATAATCCTTATTTTCTAACTCTAATTTCTCTATTCCTGCCTTTAAAGTTTCTTCTAAATCAAGCAACTTGTTCAGCGGCCTTAGACTCTAGTTTCCGATGTTTAGATTTAAGATAAACTAATAAAATTGATATTGTCGCTGAGGTTACGCCAGCTATTCTAGTTGCTTGATCAATAGTCTCTGGACGTGATTCTTTTAGCTTTTCTTTTGCTTCGTTACTTAAACCATGAATTTCATCATAATTTACTTCTTTTGGTATTTTTTTATTAAATTGTGCCTTTTGTTTATTAATTTCGTCTTGTTGCCGAATAATATAGCCAGAATACTTAGCTAAAATTTCTATTTGATCGCTAATTACTGGATCACTCACGCCTGAGCTACCAGATAAGCCTATTACGTTTTGGTAGTTAACTTCAGGTCTTCTTAAAAGATCAAAAGCTGAATACTCTCTCTCCATTATTTGCCCTAAATATTTTTTCTGGGTTTTTTTATCAATTTTAGATGGGCTTAATACTAATTTTTTAAGTCGTTTCTCTTCTTTTTGAATGCCCTCTCTTTTCTTGCTAAAATTAGCCCAATGATGATCACAAATTAAACCCAATTGTCTTGCTTTTTCAGTTAGTCGTTCATCAGCATTATCTTCTCTTAACAACAGTCTATATTCAGCTCGACTAGTAAACATTCTGTAGGGCTCATTTACACCTCTTGTTATTAAATCATCTATTAAAACCCCTATGTACGCTTGGTCACGGGTCGGAGTCCAACTTTCTTTATCTTGAGCTCTTAATGCCGCATTCATTCCTGCAATTAAACCTTGTGCAGCAGCTTCTTCATAACCTGTAGTTCCGTTAATTTGTCCTGCAAAAAATAATCCATTAATTTCTTTAGTCTCTAAACTCATTTTTAAAGCCCTGGGGTCATAATAATCATATTCTATTGCATATCCAGGTCTTAAAATATGAGCATTCTCTAATCCTTGTATCGATCTCACTAAATCATTTTGTACATCAAATGGCAGGCTTGTTGAGATACCATTAGGGTAAATTTCATGAGTCTCTAAACCTTCTGGTTCTATAAAAATCTGATGAGAATCTTTATCTGCAAAGCGGTGAATTTTATCTTCCACAGAAGGACAATAACGTGGGCCCACACCTTCTATTTTGCCTGTATACATTGGCGATCGATCAAGGCCTTTACGAATTATTTCATGTGTTTTTTTATTTGTACGAGTAATCCAACAAGATATCTGTTTAGGGTGATTAATTACCGGCTTAATAAATGAAAAATGTGGAGCAGGTAAATCGCCGGGTTGCTCTTCCATTTTACTGAAGTCAACAGATCTCCCATCAATTCTTGGTGGTGTGCCTGTTTTAAGCCTGCCAACAGGTAAATTTAATTCTTTTAACTTTTGTGCAAGAATTGTAGCCGATGGGTCCCCTGCTCTTCCTGCTTCATAATTTTGTAATCCGATGTGTATCAAACCGCCTAAAAATGTTCCCGCTGTCAAAACTACATTTGAGGCATAAAAACTTAATCCCATTTTTGTGACAACGCCCTCTATATTATTATTCTTTAAAATAACGTCGTCGACTGATTGTTGGAATAGCCACAAATTAGATTGATTTTCAATTGTTCGACGAATTACTGCTTTATATAATATTCGATCAGCTTGCGCTCTAGTTGCTCTTACAGCTGGCCCTTTGCTTTGATTAAGAATTCTGAATTGTATGCCAGCTTCATCAGTGGCTCTTGCCATAATGCCGCCCATAGCGTCAATCTCTTTAACTAAATGGCCTTTCCCAATCCCACCAATCGAAGGATTACATGACATTTGACCTAATGTCTCAATATTATGAGTTAATAATAGCGTTTTCTGTCCCATGCGAGCAGAGGCTAGCGCTGCCTCTGTACCTGCATGGCCACCACCAACTACTATCACGTCAAACTTACTTGGAGAGTTCATATTTAATAAAATTGATATTTAAAATTGAAATTTTACTTTATTTGTCATGATATTGATATGTTTCACGTGAAACATATTAAATATGTTGATTAGTTTAAATTGTTTCACGTGAAACAATTATTTTCCTATACAGAACTGACTAAATATTTCTCCTAGTAAGTCGTCAGAAGAAAATTCACCAGTAATAGAAGATAAGTACTTTTGAGCAATAGTTAAATCTTCTGCTATCAACTCTGCAGACGACATATTAAGTTGAGCACTTTCTAAAGATTTATGAACATTTTCTAAAGCCTCTAAATGTCTTTTTCTTGCGATGAATTTACTTTCATTTCCTTCTGAGTTTTCCTTAAATCCCACTTCATTAAGAATTGCTTTTTTTAGTAACTCTAATCCATCTCCTGTTTTAGCTGACATATAAACTATTTGATCATTGTTTAATTGCTCTATTTTAGGTTTACCTTTGATCAAATCAATTTTATTAAAAACCCACATACGTTTAATTTCTTCAGGTAGGCGTTTAAGAATACCTTTTTCATATTCTGTAATGCCCTTACTAGCATCAACAAGAAATAAAGCAATATGGCCTTTTTCCAGAGATGACCATGTTTTTTCAATACCAAATTTTTCTATAGGATCATCTGTATCTCTCAGTCCAGCTGTATCAATTATATTAAGTACAATTCCGTTTAAGTTGATATCACTAGTAATTGCATCTCTAGTCGTACCAGGAATATCTGTGACAATTGCTTTATTTTCTCCAGACAATTGATTAAGCAAGCTAGACTTACCAACATTTGGTTGACCAACCAAAACTAAACTTATTCCATCTCGTAATAATTGTCCTTGCGAGGCAGCTCGAATAATTTTAACCATAGTCTCTGTTAAATTTTGTAATTTTTCTTTAACATTACCTTCGCTAATAAAATCAATATCTTCTTCTGGGAAATCTAAACATGCTTCGACATACATTCTAAGCTCTATAAGATATTTTAATAAGTTATTGATTTCTAAGGAAAATTTACCAGACAATGAGTTTGCTGCACTTTGTGCTGCTTCTACAGTTGAAGCATTAATCAAATCTGCTATAGATTCTGCTTGAGCTAAATCGATCTTATTATTTAAGTAAGCCCTCTTTGAAAATTCACCAGGCTCAGCTAATACCGCGTCCAGTCTGAGACAAAGATCTAATATTGATTGAGTAACCACTGTCCCTCCATGGCATTGAAATTCAATAATATCATCCCCTGTAAAAGAGTTTGGACCGGGGAAGAATAAAATTAAACCTTGGTCTATTAAAGAACCATTTAAATCTTTAAAACTATGAAAATTTGCGATTCGAGGCTTCAAATTGCTACCTGATATTTGTTGGCCAATTTCAAGTGCAAGGGGGCCTGATAAACGAACTACCCCGATTCCTCCAGCTCCGGAAGCTGTCGATATCGCAGCAATCGTTTTTGTAGCGTTAAGCATTGCCTTTCTTTTTTAACGCTTCAGCATGAATTTTCTTATTTACATGCCATTGTTGGGCAATAGATAAAATATTATTTACCAACCAATAAAGAACTAAACCAGCCGGAAAGAAGAAGAAGAAGAAGCTAAAAATAATAGGCATCATTAACATTAGTCTTGCTTGCATTGGATCAGTTGGCTTTGGGTTTAATCTAGTTTGCAAAAACATGGAAGCTGCCATTAAGATTGGAAGCGGGCCTATTGGTAGAACCCATAAATTTCCAAATAAAGTATCTGGTTTGGATAAATCAGGTAGCCACATAAAACTTGCTCCTCTTAATTCAACTGAGCCAAGTAAAACCCAATATAAAGCAATAAAAACTGGTATTTGAACCAAAATCGGCAAGCACCCGCCTAATGGATTAATTTTTTCAGTTTTGTAAAGCTCCATCATTGCTTTTTGCATTTTTTGTTTATCATCACCAAATTTTTCTTTCATGCTTTGAAGTCTCGGCGCTAATTCCCTCATTTGACCCATTGATCGGTAGCTTGCAGCAGATAAAGGATAAAACATTAGCTTAATTAAAACTGTTAATAAAATGATGGAAATGCCCCAATTACCAACCATTTTATGTATCCCAGTTAAAACGGAGAATAGTGGTGATGCTATGAAATGTAGTATTCCATAATCCACTGCACGGTCCATTCCGGGAGCTGCCAGATTAAGTGCTTCTTTTGCCTGTGGGCCAGCAAATAGCGAAGCTGAATAAGATACAGTTTGGCCTACTGGGATCAGTAATTTTGCCTTTACTCCAACTGAATAGTGGCCATTTGGTTTTTTCTTACCAAAAAATTCTCTTGGTGATTCTGTCGGAAGAATCCAAGAAGCTGCAAAGTATCTTTGGATAATACCTATCCAACCATTATCAGATTTAAATTTCTTTCCATCCTTATAGCCCTCTACACCAGCTGCTTTTTCAAAAGTTGCATCATTTCTTTTAGTGTCTTCTATTTTTTTATCTAAATCATTAAAATCGAATTTATCAAAATGTATTTTATCTGTATAAAATGCTGGACCAGTGAACGTTGGCATAAAAGCAGAGCCTTGGTTTGATAAACCGTCATGAACCAATTGATAATATGCAGTTGATTTGATTGATTTATTTGACTTATTTTGAATTTCAAATTTTGTTTTAATAAGATAGCTACCCCGATTAAACTCATAAGTCTTTTTAACTAAAACTTTTGAATTTTCATATATTAATGGAACAATTAAGGTATCAGAA
>Ga0209384_1000425_pt1 | contig 27058 bp, 22 predicted proteins | sample CoawatmetaG05DNA_FD_187511 | JGI IMG/M metagenome (GOLD analysis project Ga0209384, IMG submission 187511) | Marine microbial communities from the West Antarctic Peninsula - Coastal water metaG058-DNA (SPAdes) (version 2) | ecosystem: Environmental > Aquatic > Marine > Coastal ... | reverse complement strand
CATCTTGTCAAGGCTAAAATTTTCAACAACTCTTTGGCGACAAGCAACCTCTCGACGTAACCAAGCATTATTATTTGATTGCTTTTCTTTTGCAGCCTGAAGTATTGCGTTAGCCAGAACTTCAGGGTTTTTTGGTGTTACAACCCAGCCCGTATCACTAACTATTACCCTGGCATCGCCTACGTTTGTAGTAATGCAAGGCGTGCCACATAACATTGCTTCATTAAGAACGTTTGGGAAAGCTTCTGACTTTGACGAAAGTACAAATAAATCGATACCATTCATGACAGCGACAATGTCATTCCTTCTACCTTGAAGGCTTACACGCTCCTTCAAACCATTTTTATTTAACATACCTACCAAGTCTTGGTTGTTATGGTCGAGATCTGTTCCGACTAATACGGCATGAAAATCAAAATTATCTCTATTTAATAAAGCAAATGCTTCAATTAGATTGCTAAGATCTTTTTGAGGGTCATATCGTCCAACATTGCCAATAAGGAAACTATTAATGGATATGTCGAGCTCATTTCTAAAGTCTGCACCTAAATATTTATTTTGAATAAAGCCTTCTATGTCATAACCATTGCGAACTACTTCTCCTTTTGTCTTTTTATAGCCAATTTTTTCTTGAGCTATTCTAGATTCTTCAGCGCAGTAAATAATTTTTTTAGGTATAAAATACGATAGCAAAACATTGATTCTAGAAATGCAAATAGTTGATAATTTAGATTCGCCTCTAACTAAAGAGATATGATGCACGCCCCAAACTATATTTTTAATTCCAGCCAATCTGGATACCACTCCTCCAATTAGATCAGCATGATCTAACCAAGTTTGAACAACGTCTGGCTTAATCTGCTTAATAAACCTGTAAAGTTTATATAAACCTAATAATTTTATCTTTCCCTTTGGAAAGTTTAATACATGCACATCAACACCAATATTAGTAAGCATCGGTCCATATTTTTGCTTGCCCATTAAAGAGATGACTGTGTGTTTGTACTCTTTATCAAACTTACACATACGGTATAAAATTGCTTCAGCGCCGCCATCGCTTAAACCTGTAATAATATGAAGAACATGCATAAATTTTCTTTTACAGAACCGCCTGGTAATTTTTAATTTTTTTACCTATCTTAATAATTTTATTTAAAAAAAATAATACAGATTCTTTTATACTTAGTGGCGCTGAGATACCGAAAGCTTCATCTATATATGGACTAACTTCACTCCATTTACATTTTTGAGATAAAAGTTTTTTGACCAAAGAGAGTCTATTTTCTTTACTACGTTTATTAATCTCAATCACAGGCAATAATTTTTCGTCCAAAGAGGTTTGAAGAAAGCTCTCTACTCCAGCATAAGCAATATATGGATCTGAATTGCTCCATGAATCTTGTCGAATGTATTGAATAAAACCAACTCTATTAACACCATAGAACATCCACTTTTTAGCAATACGAAGAATCATTTCAAAATCTTCATTAAATTTTAGGGACTCGTTGTATCCGTTGATCTCTATTAAAACCTTCCTTCGAAAAAAATAATGAGATGATCCTCCTGGTATTCCATTCTTTCTTCCTAGTAAACAAACATCTAATTCACCATTTATTTCTTTTATTTGGTCTATAAAATTTGGTTTATTTTGCATACTCACCATTCTGCTACAATAAATTGATGAGTAATCTTTTCCTAAAGAAGTCAATTTTTTTTGACGCCATTCTATAGAATCGTCTAACAGCTCATCATCAGCATCAACAAAAAGAATAAATTCTCCATTTGCTAATTTAATTCCAACATTTCGTGCGCTTGACGGGCCTCCATTTTTTTTCTTCTTATAAACTATAGATATGTCTGTACTGCCTTGAAATGAATTAATAATTGACTCTGCCTCATCGCTGTCAGATCCATCATCAATAATAATTATCTCAAAAGGCTTTAAACTCTGATTGATTACTGAAGGTAATGACCTCTTAAGATATTCGGCATCATTATATGTTGTAATAATTACACTTGTTTTATTTTTTTTATTTGTTTTGATGTAACTCATCTCCATTTAGATGTTTATATTTACTTATTTGATCTAATAAAAAATCTTGAAATACTTTTTCATCAAAATCATCATAAAACTCTTTAGACCATTGATATACATCATTACTACATTGATTAAAGATTTCTTTATTATCTATATTTACTAATATGTTTTTAAAATCTTTGTAATCTTTGATAACCAAATCCTTGCAAGGATACTGATACTGATTCATAAACATATCATTAGGTGATAATACTTCTAGCATATCTATAAATATTGTAGGTATACCTCCTGTTGAGGCATCAAATGCTGAAGTGGAGTGAAATGTCATATGCAGACTTGCTGATTTTAATAAATCTGAAGTTGGTGTTTTATTATCGAGACTTATAAAATCATATTTTGTATTTATATCTGGACAATTATAAGTGCTGTATCTTGGATGATGTTTAAAAATAATTTCATAATTATTTTCAGATAAAAAGTGTGCATTGGTGTCAATGATTTTATCTACAATTTTGGCATAAAGCTTATTTTCTTTTTCCTGAAAATCAGGAGTAAGCTGTAAAGTAAAAACTATTCTTTTATTATTGGTCAATAATGTATTTTTTTCATTTAAGATTTTATTTGTTCCAACAGTAATAACATTCTTTTCACTATAAAAGTTTGATTTATCATTATCAATTAATGTTCTTTTAAACCAATCTCCATATACTAGTGTGGTAATATTATTTTTTAATTTTACCTTAGGAGGTTCATTATATTTAATGTACCCTTCATGAGAATTACTTATAACCCCATGTTGATAATCAACTATGCATGCTGATGGATTTATGCATCTCCATAACGTAACATTTTTCCATATAAGAGTAATATAAACTGCTGAACGGAACTTCTTTAAAAAGCAAAATTTTAAAATTTTTGATATTTTTAATTCTTGATAATAGAGTTCATCTATATTTGTTGGTTTTTTATAAATTAGATTGTAAATTTTCTTCAATATGATTTGAGCTATTAAGATAAAATCGAGAGATATTGATTCCTCATTTTTAGTATAATCGGTATAAGATTTAAAATATGGGTCTTCAAATATGATGTATTTTAGGTTATTTTTTTTACAGAATTCAATCATTGGTTTAAACAAAAAGTTTTCACCGCCCTTTCCTCTATTGAAAGTCTCAGAGCTTACAAAAACTACATCATAATCTTTAGGGATAAAGATTAATTTAAGAAAATAATGCATTGAGGAAAAAAATCTTTTCCAATTTTTAATTATCACTTATGGCTCCATAATATCTCATGCCTTGCCCATGCTCTATTGAGTTCAATATCATTTTTATAGATTGTGATGCATGTATAAACTAGCGAGTTCAAAATCTATTTGCTCATCAATATCTATAGAACTTTTTTTATCCATAACATATGCAAAGATGTTATCTTTAAGAAAGAAACTGTTTTCTTTTAATAGTTTTTCAGTTTTACAAAGATAAATCGCTCCATTTAGCCTATAGAATTTTTCTAAATCTTGACTTCGTTTATTTAGAACTTCATCTTTCAAAAAGCTAGCCATTGATAAACTATCATCTAAAGTGCTACACCAAAGAGGGCTATGACTCGTTTCGCATACACTTATAACAGCATCTGCATTTTTTTGTTCTAGAAGCTCTATTGCTTTATCTATATGCTTGTCATTTCTAAGCGGACTTGTTGGTTGAAGCAACATGACATAATCATATCTTTCAAAGATAGTTATTGAGTGCTTAATAGCGTCTAACGAAGTGGAAGTATCACCTGCAAGTTTATCTGGCCTTTTTAGAGTATCAGATCCAAATTTATTAGAAATTTCTAAAATTTCCTCATCGTCACTCGAAACTACTAATTTATCTATATATTTACTTTTTAACCCAGCTTCAATACTCCATGCAATTAGTGGCTTACCACTTAAATCTAGTACATTTTTCCTTGGCAGACGTTTGCTTTTTCCTCTTGCTAGAATAACAGCTAAAAAAGTTTTATTGTTGAACATTAAAACACTTCACCATATTCTTCATTGGCTTTTTTATACTCTTCAGATCTTCCAATATCAAGCCAATATCCTTGAAGAGGAAATGAAATTACATTTTTTTTTATGCTTATAAGCTTTTCAAAGAGAGTCGTCATATCATAAAATTGATTTTTAGGAATATATTGTAAAACTTCAGGACTCAACATATAAATACCTGCATTAACAAAAAAATTGTAAGAAGGCTTCTCTTCAATAGAAAGTATTTTAGTATTTTTAATATTTATAACCCCATATGGAACTTGGAAGTCATACTCCCTTACACACATCAACGCCTTAACATCACCTGATGAATATATCTCATGGATACTTTCAAAGTTTACATCAGTAAGCAGATCGCCATTCATTACAAAAAATGGCTCTGTCGGCTTATCTTTTAAAAGGCTTAACGCTCCAGCAGTTCCCATTCTCTGATTTTCTACAATATATTCTATAGTTACCCCAAACTCACTGCCATCGCCAAAGAAATCTTGAATGACTTGAGATTTGTAATTTAAGCACATAACAATATTTGTATATCCATGGAATGCAAAACTTTCAACAATATTTTGTAGTATTGATTTATTTCCAACTTTCAACATTGGCTTAGGGGTATTTTTGGTGAGCTGGCCCAGCCTTTTTCCAAGACCGCCAACCATTAAAACTACCTTATTTGTCTTATTACTAACTTTAATAAGGTCATCTATTTCTTGAATGCCTATGACCTTTCCAGAGTCATCAACTATTGGAATTTGATGAAGCTTCTTAGAAAGTAACAGTTTTAAAATATCTTCTCTTGTATCGTTATACTTTGCAATGATTGGCTTTGTAGATATTATAGATTCAATAGAGCTATCTAAATCAAGCCCTTCTAGCAGGCCCCTTCTTATGTCTCCATCAGTCAAAGTTCCTAAAAGTTTATCTTCATAATCTACTACAAGCGCAATTTGCATTGCTCCATCACCTATAACTTTCAAGGCTTCTTTTATTGTCGAGTTTTTTAAAATTTTAATATTTTCTATACTTTTCATACTAAAAATTTAAATCATAAAATGATTTTTTTATAACATTGGTAAGTTTTTCAGTTTTTAAAACTTTCATCATAATTTTACTAGAATGGCCATCGCCAAAGGGATTGTCAGAATTTTTTATAACTGATTGAAATTCTTTTGAGTAAAGCATCTCAAATGCATTTTTAATGCTTGCTTTCTTGGGAAGGCAGTCAATAACATTGTCCGCTCTTATTCGACCTTTTTGTCTATCGCCTATATTTATGGCACCTATTTTGAAACTCGGCGTTTCACTCAGTCCACTTGAACTATTTCCAATCACTGCATCGACATATTTAAGAGCGCTTAGATATCTCAATTGCCCTAGTGAAGAAAACCCTATTGATTTATGAGGGTTTTTTGTGACGTACTTATCTATCATTTGATTTATAACCCTTCCATCAGTATCGCTATTTGCTTTTGTAAAGATGATATTAGTATCTTTTAATTCGTCTATTCCATTTAAAATTTCTTGAAACTGTTTTTTCGATGTGCCAGCTTCCAATGTTACAGGATGAAAAGTAACTAATATATTTTTCTCGTTAAGTTTAAAGTCTATAGACTTTTCAAATTCTTCTTTGTTTAACAGTTGTAATCTTTTTATGTTTTCAACTCCCACGCCCCCAACATTGAAAACTGTCTTAGGATGCTCTCCTAGCTGAATAACTCTAGCTTTATATTCTTCAGTAGCAGTAAAGTGAATGTGAGACATTTTTGTTATGCTATGACGTATTGCCTCATCAAATGCGCCTTCAGTCGTCTCACCTCCAGCGACATGTGCTATAGGAATTTTTGCTATCATAGCGGCACTAACTGAGCTAAAAATTTCATATCTATCTCCAAGCACCACAATAATGTCTGGTTTTAAATCTTGATAAGCCTCAGCAAATGATATTTGAGCTAATCCCATAGATTTTGAAATACCTACTGAAGTATCTGAAGATAAAACTATCTCTATTTTTTTATCAATTTTGAAATCTTTTTCAATTTCTTTGTACGTAAAACCAAATTCTGGACTTAAATGCATCCCCGTAACAATTATTTGAAGTTTAAGATCTTTATCAGACTGAATTTCTTTCATTAGCCAATAAAGCAAACCATATTCTGCTCGTGTACCTGTGACTACGCATATTTTTCTTTTACTCATATCAAATCATCTTCACTATAATTTTTAGTTGCATAAGTCCCAATAACTTCATCCCATTTCATAGGGCTTGTGCCATTACCAGGCCTTTTTATTCCAAGATTGCTTGCATTAAAAATATCACCTTTTTTGATTTCCATACTAGCAACAATAGACTTTCTTGCTACCTTTATGTTGGGTGTTTCACTATTTGATGGTTTTTTTTCGCTACTTCCTAGGGCTATTTCTATGTTTCTTATTGCCTTTACCATTGCGATTAACTCGTCCGGCTCAAGGCTGGCCTTGTGATCTGGTCCTTCCATATCTTTATCAAGGGTAAAATGCTTTTCTATGCAGCTTGCTCCCATCGAGACGGCTGCAATATCAACTTCTATGCCTAAAGTATGATCGCTATATCCATATGCTACATCAAATGATTCCCCAATTGTTACCATTGCTTTCAGATTAACATCTTCCATAGGTGTTGGGTACATTGTGTTAGCATGAAGCACAGTTATGTTCTCTTTTTTTGTTCCAGCTTTTATAAGAATAGCTAACGCATCTTCAATTTCACTTATATGTGCCATACCGGTTGCAAGTATTACTTTTTTCTTTAACCCTCCTATCTTTCTCAGCAAGGGCAGGTTAATGATTTCACCACTGCCTATTTTAAAAATTTTCATACCTAAATTATTTAATAAATCAATACTGGGGAAATCAAATCCAGTTGATAGAAACATTATGTTTTTTTTGTTGCAATATGAAATTAGTTCATGATGCATGTGCTCACTCAATTCTAATTTTTTTACCATCTCATATTGAGTTTCCACAGAATCTCCGGTATTTTTTACCTGATAGTCTGCTTTTTTTGCAACTTTTGTAAGGCCAAGTTCAGCCCTAAAGGTTTGGAATTTTATAGCATCTGCTTTTGCCTCGACTGCTACATCAATTAATTTTTTTGCCAAATTAAGACTGCCATTATGATTTACACCTGCTTCGGCTATTATAAATACTTTTTTCATAGATTTTTTCCTAAAATATTGAACTACTTGGAATATTTACAGCTCTTTGCTCAAAATATCTCGCATTTTTTAAGTCCATAGATTGACAATTTTTAAACATCTCAAGCTCATTCATTAGTGTCCAAATAGGCCTTGTCATTACGTTATTTTTATTAGAAAACTCTAAGAAATTATCTCTTTCTTGTTTATTTTTAAAGATAATTGTATTTAACCAATAGTTCGATTTACTTTCCACTGGCTCTTTAAAAAAAATATAATCAGTAGAACTAAAAAAAATCTCATATGAGCTAGCAAGCTTTCGCTTGCTGTTAATAAAATCATCAATATTTTCGAGTTGCGCAACCGCTAAAGCAGCATTTAAGTTAGGCATTCGGTAATTATAACCTACCATATCATGAATAAATTCCCATTTATGAGGCACTTTAGCTGTTGTGGTTAAATGCTTGGCTTTTTTTGCAAGATTTTTATCATTAGTGATAATACACCCACCGCCACCTGACGTAATAACCTTATTACCATTAAAACTAAAAGCTGCCATCTGACCAAAAGTTCCAGTATGTTTTCCTTTGTATAAACTCCCAAAACTCTCTGCAGCATCCTCAATCAAAAAAACATGATACGTATCACAAATTTCTTTAATTTCATCAATTCTACAAGGATGTCCAAAGGTATGCATTGGCATGCATGCTTTGATCACTTTGCTAGTTTTATTATTTATACATTGATTATTTTTAACAGTTGTATTGTTTTCAAAAAAATATTTTAGTGAAGATGGTGATAAGCCCATAGTATCTTTATCAACATCAATAAATATAGGCTGTGCACCGCAATAGCTAATAGCATTACATGTTGCAATGAAGGTTAGTGGCTGAGTAATTACTTCATCGCTTTGACCTACATTGGCTAGCAATAATGATATGTGAAGCGCAGAGGTTCCACTGCTAGTTGCGATGGCGTATTTTGCTCCGGTATAGCTTGCAATATTTTCTTCTAATTCACCAACATATTTTCCCACTGATGAAACAAATGTTGAATCAATACATTCGTTGAGGTATTTCTTTTCATTGCCAACAAATCTTGGTTCATGCAGAGGAATAAAATCTTTGGTGCTGTAAGTATCTTGGATAAATTCAATAATATTATTAAACATTACATTTTTCCATCAAGGTATTTACCACTGTCCTGGTAATTGAATCCTGGAATTATCTTAAAAAATTCATTCACAATTGATTTTTTATCCCAATTCTTGTTTAGCTTAAGTTGATTAATTGCATCTTCAAAATTGTTTAACTGTCTTTCATCATAATCTAACTCATTTTTTATCACACCTAATTTCATAAACCTATCCATATCAAGCACTTCTTTGTCAGTATAAAACTCCTCGAAGTCCTTTTCACCAGTTGTATCGCTTTTGGTAAATAGACATGGCCACTTTCCTAGCTCAGGTAAAGTTTTAATTAATTCTCTAGCCTGATCTTCTGAGTTGCATATATAAGCCTCATAGCCCTTATTTTTGAGGTACTTAATAGCAATGTCAGAAAAGGATATAAGATGCAGTGATTCACTTAGTTTAGGGAAGAATATATCCCTATTCTCTCCAAATATACAACTCATCAAGCAAAGCTGCCCACTCTCACTTGGAGTTACAAAATAACGTTTAATATCCCTTGGAGCAGCAATTGGCTGTCTTTTTTGTATTCGTTGATTAAATCCATGCAATAAAGAGCCATCACTAAAAGCAACATTGGCAAATCTTGCTGTTGATATGTTAATGTCAATTGACCTTCGCATTAAAAACATTTCCATAATTCTTTTACTAGCGCCCATCATGTTAACTGGATTAGCAGCCTTATCAGTGCTTACACAAAAATATTTTTTTGTAGAATTTATAATAGACTGTTTAATTGTCTTATCCGTGTTAAATATATTCACATCAATCATCCTCATTAATGTGTATGGGTCCTCTTCGCTACGAACATGCTTTAGTGCAGATAAATTTAATACATAATCGTACTGACCATCTGATTGAATAAATGCATCGTATTCAATAGAGCCAATATCCAACGCAAAGGTATTAAACTCGCCATTAATATAACCAAAAGAACTTCTAATATCTCTTACTAATTCAGTTAAATTATTTTCATTAATATCAACAACATGTAATTTTTGCGGATTGCGTTTAAAGATTTCTTTAACTACTGATTGACCTATTGACCCCGCTCCACCAATAACAAGAAAAGATGATAAAGAAACTATTTTTTTAAGTTCATCATGATGCTTGTTTATATCTTCTTTAAAAAGTTCATCTTTACGCCCAATTAAATTTAACATTTTATTTACATTCATCCTTCTTTCAAATTGTTAAGCATGCTCTGCCATATTTTTAAATTGTTCATTTTTTTTAATTAATTCTTGATAAGTTCCTTGATCAATGACTTGACCTTTATCTATAAAAAATATCTTATCGCATTTTTCTACAGTTTTAAGACGGTGCGCAATCAGAATAATAGTTTTTTGTCCGCTGAATTCATAAATCGCCTCCATAATCATTTTTTCAGTAATGCCGTCAAGAGAGCTGGTTGCTTCATCAAAGACGAGGACCTCTGCTTTATGATATAGAGCTCTGGCAATTCCTATGCGTTGACGTTGACCACCTGAAAGTTGCACGCCTCGCTCTCCAACTTGAGTATGAATATCGTCTTTAAGACTTTCTAGCATTTCTGTAAGATGAGCAAGTTTAAGTGCATGCCTTACTTGCTCTAAGTTGATTTGATCTTTCGGGATACCAAATGCAACATTTTCTGCAATAGTATTTTCTGATAGAAAAATACTTTGTGCTACAAACCCAATAGTATTTTGCCATGAGCGACGATTTTTTTTATTTATTACATTATTGTCAACCTTCAGCTCACCCTGCTGAGGATCAATTAAAGATAGTAAAATATCGATGATTGTGGATTTACCTGCGCCTGAAGGACCAACTATACCTATTAAGCTATTTACTGGTATTGTCATGTTTAGTTGATTGAGTGCTAATTCTTCTTTATTAGGATAGGCGAAAGTTATATTTTCAAGTGTTATTTGTTCTTTTAGATGTATATAGCCTTCTTCTTTATTTGTTATTGCTGATTTAGCTTTTAATGAATTATCTAAGTCTGCTTCTATCGAATCAAATGCTGCAAAATTTCCATTCATCGTCGCAATACTAGAGTAAATTTGTTGAAATGCTGGTAATAACTTAATAGCTACAAGCGCATAGACAGAGAGTATTGGCAGAATCGTACCTAGATCACCCTCATAACTGACCATTAAGTAAAGTATGAGTGATATCATCGAACCAAAAGCAATTAACTCTATAAAATAGCGTGGCGTATTGGTATATGCAGCATTTGCACCATGACTATAAGCAAGTGTTGTACCTGTTTCATTAAAACGATTGATGAAATCATTGTCTCTACCCAGTAATATTACATCTTTGATCCCACCAAAGCCTTCATTCATAAGACGAAAACGTTCTTCGTTGGTATCTGATATAGCTGTACCATTATTCTGTAAACGAATTCTAATAACTTTAAAAAGAAAAAAATACGAGACTGTAAAAGTAAAAAGTCCAATTATTGCAACTTTTGGATCAAAAATAAAAATACTAAGGCTCATCAATAAAGCTAGTATGATTTTTGCATTCATTTGCATTAATGGGACCAAGACACCGCCTGTAACTCTTGCAGTTTCAATAGCAATTTTTTTTGTTAGCTGAGAGCTGCTTCCGGATGCATGGAATAACCAATCCTGCTTTAAGTAATGTGTGTAAAGTCTATCAGCTATTTCTACACCAATTTTATTTGCGAACATGGACATTTTCCATACAGTGAGTATTGAAATTATCGACGAAATTAATAACAAGACTAATACGCTTAAACCAAGAAAAAATACAAATTGTAACTCTGAAGTTATACCACTTGATTGATAAACTTGAGCAATGATCGTATTTTGTTGCAGCTGACTCATATCGCCAACTAACGCCATAAAGGGAACAATAGATACAACACCAATAATTTCAGCAAAAGCCATTAATATTGCTAAAATTTGAAGCACATAAAATCGCCTGCGCTGACCAGGAGTAAGCAGTGTAAAAAGTTTTTTTATTAGTTTGATCATAATTAACTTTAATCTTTATCTAAATTTTTGGGGGGTAAGATCGTCATTTTTTTGTGCTTAATAAATCTTGAATACTTGATAAGCTATGCATTACATTAATAGTTACTAGTTTTTTTTATTAGCGAATATAAATTGAATTAGAATTATAAAAATTCCTAGCAGTGCCCCAAGGACAAATCCCAATATAGAAATTTTTGAACGGGTGGGTCCTATTTTTTCTTCCATAACCGCAGGTGGGTCTAGGTACGAAAAGACATAAAACTCACTTGCTTCTATAAGAGTTAGTTGCTGGGTTTTTTGCTGAAGTAGTTGAGCAATAACTTGCTTAATTTCGGTATAGCCTGTTTGTGCTATTTGAGCATTAAGAAAATCCATAGAAGCTTGCGCTTCAAGCTTATCCTTCGCTCTAAAAAAATAATTCAGCTGATCAACAATTAACTTTGTCCATGCTTTTGCTATGTAAGGGGATTGATGTTCAACTCCAATGGTAGCAAAACCTGAGTAAGTATCTGTATAAATATATAATTTACTTAGAAATGCTTTGTGGCTACTTTGAGGGCTAATGCTTCTAATTTCTTGTATTTGAGAATTTATAACCCAGGCCTGTGTATCATTATTAAAAATTTTTTCGTCATAAGCGATGGTATTTGTTGACGCATCCCAAGCCTTTACTGCCATGAGGTCCGGAAGAAAGATATTAGGTAAGATATTGTCTTCAAAAAAACTAAGAGTTGTTAATTTTGCAATAGCTTTTTCTTGCTTGCCTCCACCAGAAGAAGATAAATTAATTCCTGCAAGACCAGCCATACCAGCTAGACCTCCTGAAGATTGACTTATTGAATTTTGAGAGCCGACTGGGCTTAATAACGCCTTAGATTGATAAATATTTGGTAAACTTAGGCTGTAAATAACAGCTATGATTGAAAATAAAGTAGTCAAAAAAACTATAAGCCATTTACCATCCCACAAGACCTTAAGTAAATGTTTTAGATCTATTTCGTCATCTATATTGCTTAAGTAGCTCGAATTATTATTAATTTCCATAATAGATATTATACAGTTTTTAATATTCAACTTGTTTTTTTTTAAACCTAAATCCAAACTATTTTTTGAATCCATTAAGCAGTTAATACATATTAAGGGTCTCCTTTATTGATAAAAATGGAAGAAACAGTTTTAAATACAACGCCTTTGAGAGGTCTTTTGTCACTCTATTAAAGACCTGTTAAAAGTTGCAATAAAAGATATTTAATTATATTACCGGTCTCTCTGTAATTTTATTGAAAAATTATATTTTGTATTTCTATCTTAGATTAAAAGTTAGTTTCATGGTGTAGACCTTTCGCATTATTCTAATGAGAATCCGTAAAAACAAAATCAAGGTAGCTGAAACTAAATTTGGAAGACGAAAAAGTAAAGTAAAAAAAAGAGGGGTTATAGAGCCTGAATATTCTCTTTCATCTTTTGAATTATTATATGCAGCGAATACTTCACCTTTTATAGTCATATTCTTTGGAAAAATGACAGTCTCCTCTGATTTCATAATACTGGTGTAGAAAAAAATAACATAATGTAATTTTCCCATACACAAAGAGATAAATCCTATATTGGACTTCAGCTTATTAAGGATATTTTCACGATAATAAAACTGACGAGCCCTAGCCCCTGGACCGTATACAAGTGGATTTAAATCCAATTGTTTAGTATCAGTAATATGGCCAGTAGAATCTTCGGATTTATGGCTATACCCGTCACCTCCAAACTTTTGATCTTCGCCTTTCTCGACAAATCTATCATGATAAAATTTAAGTTTTCCCTCAAGAAGAAGGTGGAGTGTTATTTCTAAGTGCGAATAAACATTACCGATAGTTGGATTGTGAAGATCCTTTATATCGATAGCCCTGAGTGAGTCGGTGCGCCAAATTAAACCACTCATATATGTACTTATGGGGCTTAGGGCTACAAAATTATCGCTATTAGATTCTAGTAATTTAGGGTGAGGTTTCCAAAAATACTTATTTTTATCCGAATCAAAGATGGAACAAGAAACTGCCTTAATATCTGATTCTAAACTCTCTAGATAAGTTAATATGCTTTTATAATTTTTACTATTAATGCTGTCTTCATCAGATAAGAGCATACAAAATTTAGCATTTGTCTCAGTTAGGAGTTTTAAACCGTTTGCAAGAGCTCCTTTATTAGATGTAAAAGAGTCATATTTAACTCTTATATCTAGATCTCTATACTTCTCCAAAGCAGGCTCATAACCATTAGAGTTACAACGAACAGTCAGTCGATCATCATTGCACGCCAATACACTTTCAATTGCCTTTTGAGCACTTTTAGGCCTATTAAAAGTAGGTATTATAATTTCTAGAACTGGCTTCATGTCTTTGTTAGGAACTATGCTTTAGGTATTGACCTGCCCTACCTATTGGGACTTAATCAATTTCCTTGTGGTTATACTTATAGCTTTGTTTGATCTATTGAGCTAACTCTTTAGCAAGTCTGTAATACCTCCAGTAATATTTATATTTATTGTAGGTCATTCATGACAGTATAAAATATGTTTTATTTAAAATGATTTAGCTCATTAAAAAATGGTAGCCGAGGCCGGACTTGAACCGGCACGAAGTTGCCTTCGAGGGATTTTAAGTCCCTTGTGTCTACCAATTCCACCACTCGGCCAAGCGAGAATTATATTATACTTAGCAGAGAATTAATGAATTTTTAATCATTATTTTAAAGTTTAAAAAACTTAATTACCAAAAGAAATAACAAATAAAAAAATAATTAATTCTGTATAATAATTCTATTCACACAAAATTAAACATAATGCAGAGTTTTTATAAAAATAAAAGGGTGTTAATTACAGGCTCAACAGGGTTTGTAGGCTCATGGCTATGCCTAGCTTTAAATAGACTCAATGCTGAAGTTTATGGAATAGGACTTAAGCCAAACACGAATCCAAATATTTTTAACATACTTGAACTTGATAAAAAAATAAAACAGAAGATTATTAACATAAATAATTACTCTGAAATTAAATTAGAAATAGAAAGTATATCTCCAGATATTGTATTTCATTTGGCTGCTCAACCAATAGTCAAGGAAGGATATAGAAATCCCTTAGAAACATTTAATACAAATATAATGGGATCACTCAATATTTTGGATATATGTAGTAACTTAAATAAGAGTGTGAATCTTATATCGATAACTACGGATAAGTGTTACGAAAATGAAGAATTAGGCAATAGATTTCTTGAGTCGGATTCAATGGGTGGCAAGGATCCATATAGTGCGTCAAAAGCTTGTACAGAGATCACCTCTAAGTCATTTGCTTTATCATTCTCCGAATCAAGAGATATTAAAATCTGCACAGCAAGAGCTGGTAATATCATTGGTGGAGGTGACTGGTCAAATGATAGAATTGTTACAGATATAATTGAATCTATTAGAAATAAACAAAATGTACTTCTAAGAAGCCCCTCTTCTGTGAGACCCTGGCAACATGTAATAGATGTAATTGATGGCTATCTTAAATTAGGTGTTTATAACTCTACAAGTTCCTTAGCATTTGATTCATTTAATTTTGGTCCAAAAGAGGAGAATGAAATTGATGTGAAATCTTTAACCTCTAAGTTGCTTTCTTCATGGGGTAAATCTAATACAAATATTGAAATTGATAATTCAGATCACCCCCTAGAATCTGAAATACTTCGACTAAATTCATCTAAAGCAAAAGAAATATTACTTTGGGAACCTTCTATGAATATAGATGAGGCTATTCTAAATACCGCGATTTGGTATAAAAAATTCTATGATAATGAAAATATGTATGACTTTAGCATGCAGCAGCTATCTGAATACATTTAAAGAATATCTGAGAATTTATTTAGCATAAATAATTCTTTTGAATTTAAATCTTCATACCCCCAATCAGCATATGCAAAGTCTATTTGATTTGCTTGACTAGACTCAAGATCTCCTAATGTATCCCCAATATATATACACTTTTTTGAATCTAACTTTTTAGTTTCAATAATATATTTTAGTAGGTTTGCTTTAGTTGAAGATTGTTCATAATTTTTATCCACTGAATAAATACCATCAAAAAGCAAATGTATTTTATGATGTTTTAGTATAATGTTAGTAGGTTTAATTCTCTTGTTAGTTACAAGCAATAGCTTATTTTTTTTATTTAGTACTTTTAAGGTATTTAACACTTCTTCGTATAGATTTGATTTAGAGCAATATAAATTATCATATATATTAATAAAAACTTTAATCAGATCTGGTACTAAATTTCTATCTTTATTAGCAACCAGTATATTAAAAATCTCATTTATTGGCGGTCCTATTAAATTCTGGGTAACGGGCAGAGCTGGAAATATATCTAATGATTTAAATGCTTCGTTTATTGAGGATATTATTTCGGGAGCAGAATCAATAATTGTTCCATCCAGATCAAAAATATAATATTTTTTATTTGCAAGTAAATTCATAAAATAAAATTTAATTACTGCTTGTTAGCATCTTGATTATTGATTTATCCAAACAAATTTTTTCAGAAACTCCTAATTGATTTTTAATTTTTAAAACGCTAGGTACATAAACTGATCTCAAGAGATTGGAATCATTTTTATTCAAGACTTTTACAGAAATATCTTTATTAGATAATTTAGATACCTTTTCTGCTAGATCAATAATACTAATCTGGACATCTGATCCTATATTATAAAAAGAGTTATTAAATTTATCTTTATTAAGTATCACAAGAAGCCATTCCGCTAAATCATCTTGATCAAGATAAGATCTTATCGATGATCCATCTCCTTTTATAATTATATCCTCACCATTTATAGCGTTACGAATAAAATTTCCAATAGCAAAATGAACATCAAGAGGAAGATCCTGGCCTGAAAAACTAAAGCATCTTGCAATAGATAAATTTAAACTAAATTCTTTGCTATATAGAACACATAAATGCTCTGCAGTTTTTTTTGCAATAGAATACACATTGTTAATATTTAAAGGATCTGGGGAATAGCTATCATCCTCTTTGAATGATTTAATATTATTCGGCATCTTGCCATACACACCGCCCGAACTGATAAATAAGAATTTAGATTCCTTGTAATTCATAGAGATAAAATCAAGGACGTTTCTTGTTCCGGCAAGTATCTGATCAAATCTATCTATGTGTCCTATGGATAAGACATTGGTGGAGTCTGCTGCAGCATGGATTATGTGAGTAAAATCTAAATTTGCAAGGTGGTCGAGAGATTCTGTAATATCAGCATTTATAAAGTTAATATTTTTAAGGGATTTATATTCTTCATTTTCAATTTCAAAAAATGATGCCGATCTTCCAACAATTGTAATAGAGTTATATGAGTTGAAACTTGATGTCTTAATAAAAGATAAGATAGCCTTACCAAAAAAACCAGTACCACCAATAATTAAAAGATTCATGCCATTAATAAAATTCTACAAACCTCTGTCTAAAATTTTAGAGCGCAGAGATTCATTTTCAGAAAATGGTCCATCTACAGAATCTATTGTAAGTTGATCATTCTTAGCAAGACTAACTTTAAGAGTTTCTCCATTGAATACCTCTCTACATGAAAGCTGCCCTTTATTTAAAGGTATGGCTAGATAAAATAACTTATCAAAATTGTCTTTATGTACAACAGTTCCTTGAACGATATCTTCTCTTGCATATACCCCTCTAACCAAAGCGTCTAAATACTTTGTTTCATTTTTTGATATTTCTCTTCTTTGATTTGAAATACCTCCAGCCATAACTTTTGACTTATTGAAAGCTCTAAACCATTCATCACATTGTTGAGGTAGAGAGCAGTATTTTTGAACAACATGATCATCCCACTCAATATCAATGTGTCTCTCCCAAGATCTAGCACCTTTTGCGTATGACATTAACATAGATGATGACCAATCATGATATTCATGGGAGGAAAATCCAATAACGTTATCAGGATATCTATTTTTTAAATAGTCTATTTGATCTAGATGTAATTCATTATCTTCGGATGGGTATAATGAAACACAGTGATTGACACATAAAGGAATATCTCTTTTTTTAAAGAATGAAACAATATCATCTAAATCTTTTTCTGATGCGCCTCCTGATGAGACAATTACCGGTCTTCTTGTGCTTGCAATTTTCTCAATTAAAGGCCAATCATTCATATCTGAGCTGGCAATTTTAATAATTGGTAAATCAAATTCAACGCAAAGATCAACAGAATCTTCATCAAATGGAGTTGACATGGGAATACATCCAAGGTTAATTATTTCATCAATTAGGATTTGATATTCTTCCTTTGTGAGAGCTCTAGCTTCTGTTTTTTGAATATAGTAAAGTGACTTATCTTCATTTGATTTAGTGCCTTTGAAATCAGGGTGAACAAAGGTATCCATTTTTCTAAACTGAAGTTTAATTGCAGCTCTAACATTATTTTGCCTAGCAACAACAGCATGGTCTTTTATTAATTTAAGGCCTCTCTCTAAATCACCGCAATGATTATTAGCAGCCTCAAGGATAAAGAGATTATTGAATATTTTTAAGTCTGACTGCTTGATTCCCATTAAGTTTTCCTTGAAACCTTTTCAAGATTTCTGTTAGGTATTTTCTGGACATTTTATCATTATTGAAATAAAAAACTACCACTTCTTCCATGGAGCTCTATCTTCTCTCCATAACTTTTCCAATAAGTCTTTGTCTCTTAAAGTATCCATGGGCTGCCAGAAACCATGATGCTGATACGCCATTAATTGACCTTCTGTGGCAAGTTTTTTTAGAGGTTCTTCCTCCCATAGCGTCTGTGAGTTATCAATTAAATCAATAACTTCAGGTGATAAAACAAAAAAACCTCCATTAATCATCCCACCATCCCCTTCTGGTTTTTCTATGAAATTCTTCACCATAAAGCCATCCATTTCAAGCGCGCCAAATCGTGCAGGAGGATATACTGCTGAAATAGTAGCTTTTTTTCCATGACTTTTATGAAATTCAATAGATGCCCTTATGTCAATATCACTAACACCATCACCATAAGTGAGACAGAATATTTCTTCATCCCTTAAATATTCTTTAACAGCAGCCAACCTTCCACCTGTCATAGAGTTTTCTCCTGTATCAACCAAAGTTACTTTCCAGGACTCTGATCTGTCGTTGTGTATAATTAATTCATTATTCTTTAAGTTAAAAGTAATATCAGATTGATGAAGGGAGTAGTTTGCAAAGTATTCTTTAATTAAATATCCCTTGTAGCCACAACATATTATAAATTCATTTATTCCATGATAAGAGTACATCTTCATGATGTGCCATAAAATAGGATTAGTGCCAATTTCAATCATAGGCTTGGGCTTATTATGGCTTTCTTCGCTAATTCGCGTCCCTAAACCACCTGCTAATAAAACTGCTTTCATAAAATTATTCCAATAAAATTTTTATAAATACTTTTAATAATATTTCTTCGTTAGTTTATCTAAACCTATTATAGTTTCATCTATCTTAGATGTGTTAATTGAATTAACCAAAGTATAAGTATCTAGATTATTAAAAAAATTAGTAATATATGGAATATTTTTTAATTTGCCACCAGACAGTAACAACTTTTTATATTCTAATTTATTATCTAATAATGATAAAGCTAGAGAATATTCAAGACAAAAATTTTCTAGAAAAAGATTATAGAAATTCTTATCCTTTTTAAATAGCTTTCTTATAAATAAAATGTTGTTAGAATCGTACCTCCAGTTAGTTTCAAAAATATTTAGACTAAAGGTTTGATTTGTAATATTATTATTTATTTCTGCATTAATTAAAGATAAATTTGTCCAAAAATTAGGATCTTTAAATACTGTTTTATTTAAATAATTGAAACTTCTTCCTGCTGGAATATGCGTAATTGTTTTAATGTATTTTCCAAAGAAAGGCTTCATATCGATAGGATTTCTTGGAATATACTCTTCATCACAAATTGCAATAACTTGGCTACCAGTGCCAATATTTATACAAATCTGATCATCCTGAATCTCTGCTCCATATAATGCTGTTTGAAGGTCACCAAAACCTCCAAAAATATTAATCTCATTTTCATTGAGGCTAATGCTCCCAAGAAAAGGAATTTCATTGTCCTCAAAAATGCTGGGTAAATGAAACTCTACCTTGGGATAGGTCGAAAAAAGAACCTCTTTTAGCCATGTTTTTTGCTTTATATCAAAAAAACCCAACGAAGCTGCCATTGAGTCATGAATTTTATTTGAAGGTAATCCAACCTTAGATACTATTAATTCTGGCAACGACAAAATTCTATAGGTAGAATTTTTATTAAGGCAATCACCAAAGTTAAGAACTGGCATTCCATCATATAGAGATTGGCCAGTTTTTTTTATAACATGAGGGTGATTCTGCTCAATTTTTTTTCTATTATTAATTGATTCTAAGTTTGAAAATCGCCAACTATAAAAATTGGAATACTCATTATTACTTATTTCTAATAATGTGAAGTTATGCATTTCACTACAGATCCAAATTTCATCAAAAAAATTATCTATATGCTGTTTTTTTACATGTGATAGAAACTCAGACACAATAATATCACTATTAAAACTATCCCCATGCTTGGTTGAAAAAGATTCCGTAGTTAGAAGGGTCTGAGGATCAACTTCTAAATTTCTTTGAATAGCTGATTTAATTGAAGATGCTCCAATATCTAGAAGCAGTCTATTCAATTTTTTAATACTCTAACAATTTCATCTTTAGATTTGAGTATAAATTCATTTATTTTATCAATATCATTATAAGCAAATTGCATATCCCCAAGCTCACTTAAATATGTAAAATTTGCTTTATTTCCAACTGTTTTTTTATCTTTTCTTAAGTGCTCACTAATATCAAGGAAAGAAATATCAGATAGTATATCTATATATTTTTTATCTATAATTGTTTTAGCACTATTTAAAATATCATTACACAAAGCATGACTCATCAAATTCAAGTTTTTTGAGAGTTCATTCTCTATTAAGATTCCAATCGCAACTCCTATGCCATGCGGTATTTCAAAATTAGATAATCCTTCAATGGCATGGCCTATGGTATGTCCATAATTCATAGATTTACGAATATTTATTTCATATTCATCTTCCTCGATAACTGCTTTTTTGACTAGCAATGAAGTGATGATTAACTTTTTGGTTGCCTCTTTATTACCTTTGATTGATTCTGCTATATATGTATTAAAAATCTTAAAAGATTCTGTACCGCCGGTGAGGGATAATCTAAAAATCTCTCCATAGCCGCATGCCAAATCTTGCTCAGAAAGCGAGTCAATAAAATCTGTACAGAGCAAAACCTCTCTAGGAGCAGAAAAAAGGCCTAAGAGATTTTTGTAGGTCTTAAAATTAACTGCCGTTTTACCACCCAGGCAGCTATCTGATATCCCTAACAAGGTTGATGGTATATATGACCATGGGACTCCTCTTTTAAAAAGATAAGAAGCCGACCCTCCAAGATCTTGCAGAATTCCACCTCCAATGACATATATATCAGAACCTTTGTTTATATTATTTTCAGCATAAAAATTACAAATATCTAGGACTGTCTCAATGTTTTTATTTGATTCAAGTGCATCAACTAAATAAACTCTTTTAATATCAAATTTTATATCGTTCTTAAAATAAATATTAAATACAGCCTTATCTATAATTAAACACCCCTGATTTAATAGCTTGGTATTTAGAATATTCCTCAAGTCTTTTATGGTCTTGAACCCCTTAAGAATATATCTTCTGGGTGTAGACTCTATCTCATGGTTAAGGTGGTCAAGACTTAAAGTTTTAGGGTAGGTTAAGTTTGTTCTGTCAATTATAAATTTATTCATCTATATAATTTTGAAAGCCTCCAGTTGAAAAACCACCATCCACCAATAAATCAACTCCATTGATGTAACTTGATTCTTTTTGAGTTAAGAAAAAGACTGCATTTGCTATATCCACAGGCATTCCAATTTTTGCTTGTGGAATCATCGATATTATTTTTTTTAATTTTAAACTTGGGTTGTTTTTTATTGTTAGTTTTGTTTTTATAAAACCAGGTGAGATCATATTTACATTGCAATTAGGAGCAAGCTCAATAGCTAGACTCTTAACAAGTCCAGATAGAGCATGTTTTGATGAAGTATAAGAAGATCTATTCAGTTTAGCTATTGAGCTATAGAGAGAACCAATTGCAACAAAAGATCTTAGATTCTTAAAGCATTTATAGTTCCTAGTAAAAATATAATGAACAGATGAGCAATTTACCTGCATTGTATAATTAAAATCTTCGGATGAGGAGGTATTAATTGGGGATGGATTATTGACCCCAGATGCAAAGATAAATTTTTCATAATTATTCTTATTATTAATAAAGAATTTTTCAATGCTTTCATTTGATGATAAGTCAACATCCTTTGACCCCAATATTTGGGTAATATTAGGAGGGAATTTTTTTGCAATAGCCCTTCCTATATCACCAGTTCCGCCCATTATTAAAACTTTCTTAATATTAGTCATAATTCGTATTTTCAGCTAAAGGAATTAGCATTCTCTTTTTAAAGTCCTCTTTATCTAACAAAGGGGACATTTCTTCTAGCGGCGATGAAATCATTTTTCCATTTGGTAATTTGGTTGCAGAAACCCTTGGTTCAAAAGTTTGATTCTTGTCTATCATAACCTCAATTACCTTTATTCTGTCATCATTATCAGCAAGGGCTTTATTTAATGTTCTATCATTAATAACTTTTAAATATTTCATATCAAAACTTTTAGCAATTTTTTTAAAGCTAGGCATGTATAATTTTGAATCCTCTCCGCAACCAACCTCAAAACCATTAAAATAATTGACCTGGCTTTGTCTTATGGAATGATATCCCTCGTTATTTAAGATAAAAATCTTTATATTTTTTTTTCTAAACGGCCTTAGCGAACTTAGTTCTTGAAGGTTCATCATAATACTTCCGTCGCCAGTAATTAGAATCTTATTTCTTTTATCATTATTACTAGCATACAGCGCGCCCAGGATAGCGGGTAAATCATAACCCATTGATGCACATCCTTTGTTTGTGAATAGCCTTTGTCCACTTTTCAATTTAGCAGCCTTGAAGGTCACAACAGCTGCAGTTCCATCTCCTGTAACGATGTCAGTATTTCTTGGGATTATGTTAAATAAAGTTGAAACAAAATGGTACGGATTAATTGTTCCCTTGGCTGATTTAAAATGTCTTTTCTCTACAACTTGCAGCTCTTCAACATTCTTCTTACACCAAGAGAGATATTTTTTATGATCAATATTTGGATGAACTAATAAATTACCCATTCTATCAATCTCTCTAAAGAACGCTGATAAATTGATATTAATTTTTATATCAACATCCAAATTTGGTTTATTTAATTCAGCGGTATCTGTATCAACCATTATCTTGATAGCTTTTCTAGCAAAACTTTTCTCATCAAAGCCAACCTGCCTAACATGCATTCTAGCTCCTAGAATTATAAGAAGATCAGAGTTTTGTATATTAAAATTGCCAGCTCTTTCGCCATCGGCTCCCGGCCTTCCTGCATAAAACTTGCTATCATTTGTTAGTAAGTCATGTGAATTCCATACAGTGCAAACTGGAATAGAAAGTTTTTTTACTAACTTGTGAAATGCATCTAAGTTTCCTGAAAACCTAACACCATTTCCAGCAATGATGATTGGTCTCTTGGATTTGCCGATGAGATTCATAAGCTTTTTAAGTTTCAATTTTTCACTATTTTTTATCTTATATTGATCTACTTTTAACTTATCAATCCATTTTTTAGAAATAGATTTAATTTCTTTATCTGTGGTTTGAATATTAGCACCCTGAATATCTAGAGGTACGTCGATCCATACAGGGCCCTTTCTTCCAGAATTTGATATAAAAATAGCTTCATTAACTTTAGTAATTAAATTTTTAGTTGTTTCAAGCAGAAGGGATTCCTTAGTTATAAAACTTGCCATCTCAGAAATCCTTGCCTCCTGATCTCCAAATTGTCTAAGGTTATTATCAATATTCTTCACTAAGTGCTCTGTCTTTATTTGGCCTGAAATAATTATCATAGGTATTGAATCTACGTATGCTCCGTAAACACCATTTAAAGCATTAATTCCTCCTGGGCCGGTTGTTACATTGACAATTGCAGGTTTATTTTTGATTCGATAGTATGCATCAGCAGCCATTGAACATGATTGCTCATGATGAAGAGGAATGGTATTAATTTTTTTTGATCGTCCAAATGAATCATTTAAATGCATAGATCCACCCCCAGTAACCATAAAAACATCTTCCATGGACCAGTTTTCTAGGATTTTTACTATGATATTTGAAGCTTTCATTTTTGCCTAAGATTTAATACTTTGAATTAGGTATTTTTAGCAATAAATTCCTCGATAGTTAAATGAAGTCTGACAAACATCTCTTCTGTCAATCCATGATGAAGAGGAAGTAAGACACCTCTTCTCATCACAGCATCAGCATTTGGATAACCGTTATCAAGAACACGTTTTTCAATATTAGCGCACATCGGTTGTCTTAAAACATTTCCAGTGAAAACTACTCTTGTTTGAATATTTCTTTCTTCTAAATAGATTTGGAACTCTTTTCTTGAAAATGGAGCACTCTCTTTTATAAGTATAGGGAATGCAAGCCAAGCAGTATTAAAGTCTCCTGATTCAATTGGATTAGAAAAAAATTCGCTATGTTTTTCAAAAAAAGCGCATTGGCGATTAAAATTTTCTTGTCTAGTTTTGATATTATCATCCAGTTTTGCTAATTGAGCCATACCAAATGATGCCCCAACTTCATTACCTTCTAGATTGTAACCAACGGTCTCAAAAACAAATTTTGCATCATATTCTATTCCATCGAGGTCAACATTAAATCTATTTTCAATAGACTCGCTCTTTTCATCAAATAGAGATGAGCTTCTACCCCATGATCTTAATAATTTTGCCTTCTCCATAACTTCATTATCATTTATGGCAAGCGCGCCACCGTTTCCGGCGCAATTAATAATATGAGAACCGTAAAAGCTAGTGATAGACATATCAGAATAAGAGCCTGATTTTTTTCCATTAATGGTTGCGCCAAGAGTGTCTGCAGAGTCCTCAATCACAATTAAATTATGTTCATCTGCTATTCTTCTTATTTCCGGCCAGTTACAAAGATTTCCCATCAAGTTCGGAGCTAGTATTGCAACTGTTTTTTCAGTAATTAAACTCTCAATTTGAGAGCAATCTATATTATATGTTAGTGGCTCAACGTCTGTGAAAACAGGAATGAGCTTACTCTTAACAAGGCATCCGATAGATGTTGAAAAAGTTAAAGCAGGGGTTATCACTTCAGATCCCTCAGGAAAATTAAAAGCCTCGACACCTATGAAAAGTGCTGAAGAACCAGAATTAACATATAAACAATGTTTTTTATCAAATAATTTAGCTATTTCAGACTCAAATTTTCTTGAGTAATTACCCATCTGAGTTGATTCAGATAAACATTTTACTACAGCATCAATCTCTTCTTTACCGTATACGGTTTTGGCATATGATATTTGTGTATGTTCCATCTTTACTAACTCCTAGTTAACTAATTATAAAATCTATGTTGCAAACCTATTCAATCTGTAATTAAGCGTGCAAAGCGTGTAAATAATATCTTTATTATAGCTTAAAACTTAAAAATGGAGGCTGAAGCCGGAATCGAACCGGCGTTAACGGCTTTGCAGGCCGCTGCATAACCACTCTGCCATCCAGCCAGATTAAACATTGTGTATTGTATACATCTATAAACTAAAGTAAAAAGATAAATTAATTAATTTTTATAGTTATTGGTTGATATCCTATCTTTTGTAAAAGAATTTAATGTGTATATCAGGCCTGTGTAGAGGGTGATAAAAAGAGAGATAAATAGAAAAATATCAGCAAATATAATAAGAAGCATATTGTTTAAAGTAAGGGCTAAAAGATAAATACTGAGCGTGAATAGCTGAATAGTGGTTTTTATCTTTGCTAAAAAAGTTACCTTGGTTGCATCGCTCTTATTATTTCTTGCATTTAGATCTCTAAGAGCTCCAACCCATATCTCTCTAGTTACAATTAAGGCGCCAATAAAAGCTATTAGATAGCTACTAAGATTCACCGCTAAACCAAATAATACAAACACTATTAATATTTTATCTGCTATAGGATCTAGCACTTCACCTAGCTCTGAAACAGCATCGTACTTTCTAGCTAAATAGCCGTCAAAATAGTCTGTAATACTGGCCATAAAAAATAAAAAAAGTGCTAGAGAATAGCCATCAGAGGACATTAATAACAAAAAAATAACTGCTCCGAGAACAATTCTTGAGAATGTTAATAAGTTAATAAAAGTTACCATTAATTTAATTCTTGTTTGATTAATCCTGCTATTTTGTCATTAATACCCTTAACAGTCATTAAATCTTCTTTATTCGCTTCTTTAATGTTTTTAATACTTTTAAAATTAGTAATTAATCTTTTCTTTAAGACCTCTCCAATGCCATCGATATTATCTAATTGAGATTTTTTAGTACCGCCAAGCTTTTTCCTTCTCTGAGCAGTTATGGCAAATCTGTGAGACTCATCCCTCATCTCTTGAAGCAATAAATATGCTTTTGAATATTTATCTAGCTCTATTATTCCATCTGAAGAAAGTATTGTTTCAGTAGCTCTTATTCTATTGAAGCCCTTAACGATAGATATAACTTTTATATCCTTATGATCAGATTTACTTATAACTGACTGACTATATTTTAACTGCCCTTTCCCACCATCGATTAATATTAAATTAGGCTTAATACTTTCATCTTCATAATATTTAATTCTTCTTGATAAGACATGCTCCAAGGAACCAACATCATTGCCGGATAGATTTTTTGGAATATTAAATAGTCTGTATTCTTTTTTTTGAGGTCCGTGCTTGGAAAAAACGATGCATGATGCAACGGCATGATCTCCAGAAATATGACTTACGTCATATGCTTCTATTTTATTAAAATTACCTTTTATGCCCATAGCCTTCTTGAGATCATTGAATGATAGAGAGTACTTCTCTTCCTTGCTTACATGGTTTTGGATAACCTGCTTAGCATTTATCTTACATAGATTGTATATAGGCTTAATAGATTTACTCGGCGTGTGATTTATATTTATATTTTTATTAAATTTTTTCTTGAGTACTTTCTTTAAAATAAGCTTCGATTCCAAGGAGTGTGAGCAAAGGATATTATTAGGTATATCTGATTGATGATCATAAAAATTTAATATTGCGCTGTGGTATACATCTTCTATAGATTCAAAGTGCGCCTGTTTGACTAAGTGTGTTTTAGTTCCTCGTATTTTTCCCTTTCTAACTACAATAATACAAATACCCAAATAGGTATCTTGGTCGTGGACAGAAAATATGTCTACATCCTTAGCCAAGGTAACTACAGATTGTTCTTCTCTCAAGATATTTAATCTTTTCAATCTATCTCTTATATCTGCTGCTTTTTCAAAGTCTAATTTTGTAACAGCTT
>Ga0209384_1000423_pt1 | contig 27094 bp, 16 predicted proteins | sample CoawatmetaG05DNA_FD_187511 | JGI IMG/M metagenome (GOLD analysis project Ga0209384, IMG submission 187511) | Marine microbial communities from the West Antarctic Peninsula - Coastal water metaG058-DNA (SPAdes) (version 2) | ecosystem: Environmental > Aquatic > Marine > Coastal ... | reverse complement strand
AAAGCTACCTTAGAGTTAATATTACCAGCTATTAGATATAGGAAATTTGGTTTCTTTAATTTATTTGCAACCTATACACATCCAACCATTTTTGCAGGAAGCTTGTTTACCAAAAATTATGAAGAATATGATGATAAATCAATAAATTTTGGGAAAACAGGAAAAGAAATCAGTGAAACTTTCAGAAATATAGGTTTTCAAATAGATACTAAATTAGTTATGTTCTCTCATTTATCATCTACTATTTCATTTGGATGGGCAAGAGCTTTTTCTGAAGGAAAAGATTATAAAAAATATGATGAGTGGATGGTTTCATTAAAATTTTAATGAACTATGAACAGGATTTTTAAAACGAGCTTAATGACTGGAATAATTGTGACAGCATTATATGTCGTTTTATTCTATCCATTAGTTTTAATTAACATCTTTGAACTAAAAGATTTATTACTGGTTGCTTTATCTATATGTCCTGGGATTTTTATTATGGCATTGATTTATAATCTAGACGAATACGATAAAGAACCATTATGGCTACTTGCTATTGCATTTATTTTTGGCGCTATAAATCTTCATTTAGATATTGATTTACTCGAATATTTTTTGTCATTTATTAGTATAGAAAATGATTTTCTAAGTATTGGTGGAGAAGCATTAACGGTTTCTATAACAGAGGAAGTTTTGAAGTTTCTAGTTGTAATTCTTATATTATATCCAAATAAAAATTTTGACGAACCTTTTGATGGAATTGTTTATTCAGTCTTTGTTGGGATGGGGTTCGCTACTGCTGAAAACTTAACTTTTGTTCTTCAGGGTAATGCTTCATTAGCTGTTCTTCGTATGTTTTCAGCAGTACCTGCACATTTTGTGTTTGCTGTAATTATGGGGTATTATTTAGGAAAAGCTAAAACAAATAAAAAATTTAAATTCCTTAATATTCTATTATCATTAGCTATTCCAATTCTCTTCCATGCATTTTATGATTATTTTCTATTTTTAGACTTTATTCCAGGGGTTTGGATTGGTGGATTCGTTACGCTTATAATAGCTTTTTTTGTAGCTAAAAACTCTATAATTGAACACATGAGTGCTTCACCCTTTAAAAAAGAAAAAAAATAATATTTATTTTTTTACAATCTTAAATGTTTTTCTAACTGTTGTTCCTTCTAATGTTACTAAGTAGGTTCCTGCTGGAACACCAGTTAAATCTAATTCTGTTTTTCTTGAATCCAAAATGTTTTGGTCCCTAGTAAAGACTAGGTCTCCTTTGGTGGTAAACACACTCATCTTCACTCCCTTGTCTTCTCCGTTTATAAACACATCAACCTCACCTCTAGTAGGGTTAGGATAATAAAATATATCCTCTGAAATAAAGATCTCTCTTTCTATTATGCCTTGACAGTCTAAGCCTGTGCTGATCTTTATTATACTAAGTCCTGTTGGTAGTACTGTATTAAAGTTATCACCCTTCACACCAAATCTCTGACCATTAACCTCTATGTTATAACTCTTAGAACCTGCTAGTTGAATGCTAGTGGTTCTTTTATCATTATCTACATCGATAAAGGCGCTGAGCGCTTTAGGTTCATCTATAAACACTTCAAAGCACTGCTCGTAGTCTGCTTGACCTGTTACTTTAAAGCAAACAATGTATGTTCCTTTAGCTAGACCAGTAACTGAAGCTGTTTTATTCTCGCCTGTAATTACAACAGGATCATCTTTGCCCGTAATAGTAATACTATAATCATAAGAAGCATCCTCTACACTAAGTCCTATAGATCCATCAGTATTGCCAATGCAACTCGCACTAATAACTGATACCTTGTTGTTTATAATAGGTAAAGTGAATATCTCACAGCCATCAAAATCTACCAAAATGCCCTTTGTTGTGTCTGGACATTTATCATTTTTGTCAATAACGCCGTCACCATCACTATCTATGTCGCTAAACTCAATCCAATTTATATTAAACCCTCCTTTAATAATTTTTAATCTTAACTTATAAACACCCTTATAAACTATTTTTGAATTAACAGATTTAGTTATCCAATCCTGCCAACCTCCAGTCACAGGGGTGTCAATAACACAAATCTCATACTCTCTATTCATTTCATCCAATATATAAAGTCCTATTTTTCCAGCTGATGACTCGGCGGCAACTCGAAAGTTAACTTTATAGGCTAAGGATTCTTTTATGTAAATCAAGTAATCGGCATAATCTCCGGCATCAGTATACCCTAAATTTTTCCCACCTCCTTCATCTGTAGTATCTTCAGTTCCAAAACCAATTTTCACCTTAGTATCTTCCACTTCGATTTTCCCAGGAATTACAAACCTTTTTTGAAGGTTATTATTAATTGAAAGTTCAGTAAACTGTTTTAAAACTTGACCAGATTTAGATTTAATTACTGTTCCTGAATAACCTATTTTAATTTCATCAGAGTATAGCATGTTATCTTCTGCGTTAACTATAATCGTTCTTTCTTTAGCTGAACTAGCTTGAACAGATTTTAAAGGTTTTTCAACACCATTAACTAACAAAGTAAAATCGTTTTTAACCCCATCAATAGAAGAGCCTAAAACCGAATGGTTTACAGAAATTTCTATTGACTTGTCATTAGAACCAGTACTACCATTAAGAGCTGAAAAGTCAACAGAATCAGCATTTCCAATTTTAATAAATTGTACGCTAGCAATATTAAAAGGGATTTCACTGTCAAAATGAATTTTAAAAGAATACTCTCCTTCATCTAATAAAATATTTGTAATATCTGTATGATTCCCAAACTTAAACCAGCTTCCGGTACCAGAAACTGTTTGAGTTGTAGTTATGTCCTCGTCATTCAAAGAAAGATGAAATTGACCCCCATCACCTTCTGCAGCATAACGAGCAATAGCCTTATAAGCACCCGTTTCTTTAATTTTTATGGTGTATTTAATCCATTCACCTTTATGAACAAATCCAATATGATGTCCATTACTATTGGTTGAATCATCATTTGTCTCTATATCAACTCCACCATTTCTATATTTCCAGCCTGAATTCCAAGCTTTAAATTCTCCATTAGCTCTGTCATCCGCTACGTCAACGTCGTAATAAGCAAAATTATTTTTTCCTAAATCATAATCTGAAAGGTATATAGTGCCAGGAATAGTTTGCTGTTTAGAATAGGGAATTGTAAAATCAGTCTGAACTTGCCTAAACATAGCGTCAGGAATATCTTTTCGATACAAGCAGTTTTCAATAAGTAAGTCCTCAGCTAACTGCATCATGGCTGAGTAAGATGCTAATTCTGTAGGCTTATCTCCCTCACCCTTCCAATAATCTAATATTTTTTGATATCCAGAATTTAATTTGACAGAAAAAGGACTGTCTATATCTCCTATTTTTTTTATAGTCCACCAAGCCCAACCAATATCTTTTTTTTCAAGAAGTGAAATAAAATTTGTGTACCAAGTGTTCGAATTCTCACCTGATTCACCCATCCATAAAGGAATATTGTGAGTTTCTCTAAGTGGAGTAATCCAGTCTAGATCTTTTTCATTTACCGTACTCCAATATTTATGAAAACTATATACCATGTTATCATCCCAAGGAGGAGTTAAACCTGTAAAATTATTTGCGTAATCATTTCCTTCAATAAATATTATGTGTTTATTATCAACTTCGCGAATTGCTGCTGTTATAGTCTCAAACAACTGTCTTAACAATGTTCCTCCTGGTAAATTCCAGTTAGTTTCATTTATTAAATCGTAACCTCCAATCCATTCATTATCTTTATATCTATCAGCAATTTTTCTCCAAAGAGCAACAGTTTTTTCTTGATTAGCTTCGCTTTCCCATAATGAAGGTTTAGAATCATCATAATCTGAAATATCTGCATTATAACCCTGACCCCCTGGTGCCGCGTGCAAATCTAAAATAACATACATGTTATGAGGTTTAGCCCACTGAAGTACATTATCAATAATTGTAAAACCTTCCTCAATCCATGTTTGCTGACCTGCTACAGGTTCGTCTTCAATTGGAAGAGTCATCAAATTATAATGCATTGGAATTCTAATACTATTAAAACCCCATGCCGCTAAAGAATCTACGTCTCTTTTAGTAAAATGATTTTTCCTCCATTCTTTAAAAAAAGTTTCAGTTTTTTCTTTACCCATTAGATCAATGAGTTTGTTTTTTATTTCATGTTGAGGGCCTGCAATTCCTGCAGACTGATTCATATATCCTTCCATTACTAACCATCCTCCAGGGCCCATTCCCCTAAGAAGAACTTCGTTACCTTGTTTGTCAACTATTTTTTTTCCACTAGTTTTAATCCCTTGCCCCCACGAAAAACTTATTACTAAAAGACTTAAAAGTAATATTAACCTTAACTTCATTTTTTAATTTTAATAAAAAAACTATTCAATTAGTTCGAATGATTCCTTCACAATAGCGTTTGAATCTGTTCCAATAAAAATATCAAAAAATCCTAACTCAGATTCCCATATTTCGTTTGCAGAATAAAATTTTAAAAGAGGTTCTGAAATTTTAAAGTTTACTGTTTTAATCTCACCGGGACTTAATTCTATCATTTCAAACCCTTTCAATTCTCTGACAGGTCTTGTAACACTAGCGTACCTGTCTTTTAAATATAATTGAACCACTTCCTTTCCCTTTAAGTTACCTGTATTTTCAATGTCAATAGAAACATTTATGGAACTGTCTTTTTTAAGTATTTTATTATCTATAACTATATTAGAATAACCAAAAGTTGTATAACTTAAACCAAACCCAAAAGGGTATAACGGGGTATTAGACTGATCGTTGAATTGTGACCAAAATATTTGTTTAGAAGGACCTGGTCTTCCTGTGTTTTTATAATTATAATAAATAGGAATCTGCCCTACACTTCTTGGAAAACTCATTGGTAATTTTCCGCTTGGATTATAATCTCCATAAAGAACTTGAGCTACAGCATTTCCAGTTTGAGTTCCTAACTGCCATGCCTCTACAATTGACGGAATATTTTTGTCGGCCCAGTTTATATTTAATGGCCTTCCATTCATTAAAACCAAAACAATATTTTTATTTACTTTATAAACTTCTTCTAAAAGCTCTTGTTGAACTCCAGGTAAATCAATCTTCGTTCTGCTTCTCCCTTCACCAGATTGAAACCCATCTTCACCAAGAACCATAACCACAACATCTGCATTTCTTGCAGCCTTTTTAGCAGCATTAAAACCAGATTTATCGTTTTCATTAATCTTAACTTTTTCATCAAACCTTACAACTCCACCAATATTTTTATTAACATCTGCCCCTTTTCTATAAATTAATTTATTTTTTGGGTATGCTTTCATTCCTTCTAAAACAGTAACTGCAGTATTATTATCTGAGTTAGTTCTCCAATTTCCTAAAGGACTATTGTTGTCATTTGCCAAAGCTCCTATTAGTACTACAGTCTGATTTTCTTTTTTTAACGGAAGAAGCTGATTTTCATTTTTAAGTAAAACAATAGATTTCTTTGCCATTTCTAAAACAGCTTTATGATTATCAGCATGATATAAAATATTCTTTTCTCGCTCTGCATCTAAATATCTGTAAGGGTCATCAAATAACCCTAATTCAAATTTTACTTTGAGTATTCTACTAACCGCATCATCAACTAGTTTTATATCTACTTTTTTAGATTCAACCAGTTCTTTTAGTTTACTAATATATAAATGTGATTCCATATCCATATCAGAACCAGCTTTTATAGCAAGTTCTGTTGCATGTACTCCATCTTTTGCATATCCATGAGGAATCATTTCCCTAATAGATCCCCAATCTGAGATAACAAAACCATCGAAATTCCATTCTTCTTTTAAAACATCTCTTTGTAAATACGAATTTCCAGTTGCAGGAATTCCATCTAACTCATTAAACCCATTCATAAAAGTTCTCACTCCAGCGTCAACAGTTGCCATAAAGGGGGGGAAAACAATATTATATAAAGTGTTTTTACTAATGTCTACTGTATTGTAATCTCGACCCGATTCTGCAAAACCATACGCAGCAAAATGTTTGGCAGTAGCTGCTATTGTGTTGAACTTTGAAAGATCATTTCCTTGAAACCCTCTTACTCTAGCTGCTGCAATTAAACTACCTAAATAAGGATCTTCTCCCGATCCCTCCATTACTCTTCCCCATCTTGCATCTCTTGAAATATCAACCATTGGAGCAAATGTCCAATTTGTACCTGCTGCAGAGGCTTCCAATGCGGCAATTCTTGCTGAATTTTCAATTTCTTTCAAATCCCAACTTGCAGCTTCAGCAAGGGGAATAGGACTTAAAGTTTTATATCCATGAACAACGTCATTTCCAATTATTAATGGAATGCCTAGTCGGGTTTCTTCCACAGCAATTTTTTGAAGAGCTGTAATTTCTTTTACACCCCTTACATTTAGCATTGACCCTACTAAACCTTTTTTTAAATTATTGTACTTAACTTTTGCATCTCCATTTTTAGGAGCTGGACCTGTAACATCCCAAAAACCATTGTATTGATTCATTTGACCTATTTTCTCATCAAGTGTCATGATACTTAAAAGCGAATCCACTTTTTGATTTATAGTCTCAGTAGTAGTATTAGTTGTTTTACTCTGACAACCATTTAATGCCAGTATTAATAGAGTTATAATACAGTATTTTTTCATTATTTATTTATTTATTTATTGATAAATTCTCACATATTCTATCTCCATCACATCGCTGTCAAAATCAGATGCAATTTCACCTCCCATAGTTCCTCCCATAGCAACATTTAATATGATAAACTGATTCCAATTAAATGGAAGAGCACAAGAATTTCCTACCAAATGATGTGGTTTATCATCAACATAAAATGTTAATGCTTGTTTAGTCCAAACTAGAGAATAAACATGAAAAGTTTCTGTTATGTCGCTGTAATCGTTGCTGATATGTGAATCTCCTTCACCATAATTGTCAGGGTGATGAACTGTTGATTGAACTTTGAAATTATTTGATTGAGCTGCTTCTAATATATCTATTTCACCACAAGCAGGCCAAGTAACAGAATTAAAATTAGAGCCAAGCAACCATAGTGCTGGCCATGTTCCTTTTTTTCCTGGAATTTTTGCTTTTATATCTACTCTTCCATATTTGAAATCTTTCTTAGTGTTGGATATAATTCTTGCGGAAGTATAATTATTCCCATTGTACGCCTCCTTTTTAGCGATAATCTTTAATTTCCCGTCTTCCACTTTAGAATTATCTAATCTATCAGTGTAAGATTGTACTTCGTTATTGTACCAGTTATCACCAACTTCATGAACCCATTTATCTGAATCTATAGCTCCTGTGTAATCAAATTCATCTGACCAAACTAAATTAGCAAATTGATCTTTAGGACTTATATCTAAAACATTTTTAGTAGTGAGCCATACGTACCAAGCAAGATCTTGATCATCAACTGTCCTTAAATATATGTTTTCTGAATCATAACATTCGATTGTATAATTATGCTCTCCTACATAAAAACCTACAAAACCTTTTTTTCCAAATTCTAACTTATCAAGATCATCTTCTTTTTTTGCTGAAAATGTAGTTTCATAATTACTTAAGGGATAATTTTCTATTTCTCCGTTTACATTGGAAGATTGTGAAGTAGTACCAAAATCTTCATTTAAATGCGTCCCCTTTCCAAAAACTGTTTCATTAGTTTTATGTGAATAAGTCCCGTTTACATTAAAAGTAAATTCATCATCATAAAATCCTGTGTTTGCCTTCGAAAAAGCATAAGCTTCCCAATAGGTTGAGTATCTTTTGTCTTGAATACCGTTTGAAAAGTGGGCATCCTGGGCAGAATTAACTTTCCAGGTTTTTGATGAATCACCTGCTAATAATTCTAAGAGGGTTTGCTCTGATTCTGATTTAACATAAACAGTGATAGTTTTATCTAAACTAATGTAATTGTTAGTTGATGAGTACGCGATTACCTTTATGTTATAGGTTTTTGTGCCAACTTCGTTATACGTATATTCAGCAGATCCAGTACTAGTTTTTGAATCTCCGGTTCCAAATCGAAAACTATAGGAAATTGCATTAATTGCTGTTGCAGTGAATTTAACAATACCTGAACCATCTCCATTTGGATTACTTGAATTTAACCCAACTACAGTTGCTGTAAAATTTAAATTTGAAGGAATAATTTCAGTTGGCGAATCAATAGGGTTGGATCCATCTTCTGAACTTCCACTAGAACACGAAATAAAAATAATTAAAAGAAAAAAAAGATTAATTGATTTCATTATGTTAATAATCATTAATATAAAAGAGTAATGTTAAATTAATCCATTACATGTTTTAAATGTTTTTTTAAATTTTAGTTAAAAAAAAACCTGAAAAAAATTTTACTTTCTCCAGGTTCAATCTAACTAAACAAAATTATTCTTGATTTGTAATTTTCCAAAACCAACCATTAGTGTCAAATCCTTTGGTTCTTAAAACAAATTCGTTATCAGAACGTTTTAAAATTGTATAATTATGGGTGCCAGCAACTGACACATAGAATCCAACAAAACCTAAACCTGTAATATTAAGAGTCTCTACGCCTCCAGGAGCTGAAATAGACCATTTTGCCGCAAAGGTTGAGTATGGGAAATTAGTGTATTCCGCATCACCATTTCTTTCTTGTCCATTTGGGCCACCTAAATCAGTATCCATTGGATCAGCTTTTCCAAATATTTGCCCATCTGCACCTACATCAAAAGTAAAAGTGCCGTCAGCTTCAAAAGTGTATCTATCATCATACATTCCAGTGGATGCCTTATCATTGGGATTAGCAGACCACCAGTCAGGGTTACCTCCATCAGATGGACCAACACCCATGTGACCTCCTGCTTCTTTGTATACCCTCCACTTTCCAGTGGTTAAAGCTGCAACTAATTGTGCAGGGGGTGAGTAAGTCGCAACAACTTTTACTGTTACTGAGGAGTTAGTAGTTAATCCTGCAGCTCCAACAGCTATCACACCAATAGTGTAGTCATGTGTTCCTACTGTTGAAAAATTATAAGTCATCATTCCAGTTGGACTCAATTTTTCTTCTCCAAGATGATCAACAAATTTATATGTCAACACATCTGTCCCTGCTGCAGTAAAATTAACTGTACCTGAACCATCTCCATTTGGATTGGCAGTATCTAACCCAATTATTTCAGCAGTAATTGTAACATTTGAAGGTGCTTTTACAGCTCCTAATTGATAATCTTCTTCTTCACAACTTACAAAGGTGAAAGCAGTTAAAGCGAAAATTGTTTTTAGTAATAAATTGATTTTTTTCATTTTTATATCTTTTTAATTTATTAATACTGAGTTATATCATCAACGTAAATAGTGAAATCAGATGTGCCATCACCCATCGTGCCATTATCTATAAACATGACTAGGTTAAACCACTCTACTGATGAAAGTATTCCCGTATAATCAAAAATTAACTCTTCCCACTCATTTACTTTTGTAGAAGTAGCTTCAATTTCAGCAGAAGCCGTAGTATTTGGATATGCTTGATTATCTTCGAATTTCATCATAAATTTAAGTCCAGCTCTTGGAGACCAAACTTTTAATCTAAGTCTATTTTCAGAATCTAATTTAAATTTATTAGCTACAGTATATTTTTGTCCTCCCCAAGTTTGACCTGCACTTTTAACTAGTTTCAAAACTTTGTCAGAAGAATTTCCTACTGTGTCAGGATTAGCAATTATTTCAGCAGAGCCTCCATCAAACCCTGAAAGAGTACCAATTGTCTCAAAATCAGAAATAGTTGAGGAGGAGGTGGTTGAAGATTGAACTATATCATCAATATAAATAGTAAAATTTGAAGTACCATCTCCGATAGTTCCATTATCCATAAACATGACTAAATTATACCAGTCAACAGATGTAAGTATCCCTGAATAATCAAAAGTTAATGTTTCCCAAGCATTGGCTTTGGTTGTAGTGGCCTGAACCTCAGCAGAAGCAGTAGTATTTGGAAAACCTTGATCATCTTCAAATTTCATCATAAACTTAAGTCCAACTCTTGGAGACCAAATTTTGACTCTTAATTTAGTTTCTGAATCTAATTTAAATTTATCTGTTAAAGTAAATTTATGACCTGCCCAAGTTTGACCTGAATTCTTAACAAGCTTCAATACTTTACCAGAAGAATTTCCTACTGTATCAGGATTAGTGATTATTTCTTGATCTCCTCCGTCAAATCCTGAAAGTGTACCTTCAGCTTCAAATCCAGAAATTAGTGAGCCAGGCGTATCTAACGAACCTCCTGAAACCTTTTGAACTATATCATCAATGTAATAGGTGTTGTTAGTTTGAGCTCCTCCGTCAACATATAAAGTAACTGTTTTGTATTCGCCAGACGCATTTATAGCTCCTGATGTATTAGGCCAGCTAAATACTGCTTCTGAAGAAAAATCAAACGTAACAGTATTCCACCCTTGAGATGAAATTTCTTTTAGAACCTCTACTTCATCATCAACATTGTTGGGTGTAGTTTCTAATTTCATTAGAACCTTGTGAGTTTCTGAATCGGGACTATACACTCTCATAGAAATTGTCTTGTCATTTGTAGAAGTATAATCGATTGCCTCATCTAATGCTAGTTGCACACCTTCCCAGTCATTATTACTATTTATAATTGAACCAACATTATTTGAAGAATCATTTGGATCCTTTGCTAAGGCAAAAGTAGCTCCGCCGAAAGTTGTAAAGTTCTCTTCTTGATCAAACTTTACAGGAAGTTTAACTGGCGATGATTTGTAGAAATATAAATTATCTATAAATAATGTAGATTCAGCCGGGAGAACTCCATCAAATTTTAATTGATCTACAGCAGTCACATTTAGCATAAGATCTGTATAATCTTTTATTGGAATATCTATGCTGTTCCATTGATCCTTAATTAAAGTTTTAGTTATTGGCTTTTCTTTTGGATCCGAATCTGATCCAGATCTAGAAGTGTTAATTAATGAAAGATTTAATTTTTCAGCATCAGCTGTCCAAACATCCATATGAACAAATTCCATTCCAGAAACATCTATAGCATCAAAAGTATTTCCTTGGTAACTTACTTTAATGTACTGTAGTATTTTATCTCCATTTAAATCAAATTCAGCCCAGCTACTTCCTTGACCAGCTTGCCCCCAGTCAGGGAAACCGTTATAGTTGGTAACAGCGGAAGCAGTGTAAGCACCACTATAAAGTGAAAGCACGCTTGCAGATGGTCTACTTTTTGGAGCTTCTGAAGAAGCCACTGGTTGTAATAAAGCGGTTACTTCAAAATCCGCAGAATAATCTGTGGTTGTAATTGCACCTCCTTTAGCGGTTACTTTAATTGTATAAGTATTGGCTTCTTTATAAGTAAAAGAAGCAGTCTCTCCAATATTAGCAGTGACTTTTTCTGCATCTGTTTCTCCGGAATAAAAATCAAAATTAGTCGCAAAATCAGCAGTTGCTACAACATTAACTTTTTTGGATATAGTTGCATCATTTGTAATAGCAACCACCAAATTCTGTGGAGCCTTAAAGGACACAATTAAATCAACACTTGCAGTTGTTTTTAATTTATTTAATCCATGAGCAGTTACTTTAACTGTGTGAGTAGCTTCTGTAAAGGTATGTTTTACACTTTTCCCGCCCATTATAGCAGTAGAAACTTCACTGCCATCTCCAAAATCGATGTCAAAACTTAGGGCACCTTGAGCAGATGGAAATATAGTTACAAGGCCAGTATTATCTTGAGTTATTTGGAAATTAGCACTCACGTTTGATGGAGCAACAATTTTAAAGTCAGTTTCTTCCATAAAATCTTTCTGACAGCTAATTACTGTCGAAAAAACGAAAAGTAGAGTAAATATTTGTTTTATTGTTTTCATATTTATACGTATTATATATTAATATCCTGCATTTTGAGTTAATCCAGAAATATCAATTTCTGTTTGAGGAATTGGAAAAACTTCGTGTTTTCCAGTTATAAATCCAGAAAGAATAGCTGCAGCTTCTCCAGTCCTTACAAGGTCAAAAAATCTATGACCTTCCATCGCTAGTTCTAGTCTTCTCTCATCCCAAATTTCTTTAGTAAGAACAACTCCTGTAGAAGTACTGGAATTAGATCCCCCTCCAAATGCTCTTGCTCTTACCTGATTTAAGTAGTTTTGAGCTTTTGTATCATCAGATGAAGCTTTTCTATTGTTTGCTTCTGCTGCCATCAATAAAACATCAGCATACCTGATAGCTCTATAATTAGTCTCATAATTTAGTTCACCCTGCGCGGCAGTAGCTCCCGCTCTTGGAATATATTTATGATTAAAATAACCTGTATGCTCATACCCCTCCGAGTATTCAGCTCCTGTACTAGAAGCCCACGCAACGATATCTAAAATAGCTGCATCTCTTCTAGTATCTCCTAACTCAAAAGCATCATATAAATCTTTAGTAGGAAGATTAAAACTCCAACCTGATGCATAAACTGTACCACTATATCCTCTAATACCATGATGAATGATAGCAAAATTTCCTTCTGAACCTTGTGGGAAACCCCAATCAAACCAGTTGGAGTTTTTTGAAGCTTGAACTTCAAATACTGCTTCTGAACCGTTTTCACCTGATGTTAAAAAAACATCTTTCATATTACTTGGTAAAGAGTAAAGTCCTATTAAAGGCTCCAGAATATTAGCTGCTTCATCAAACTTATCTTGGTATAAATAAACTTTTCCTAAAAGAGCGTGAGCTGTAAAAGAAGTTGCTCTTCCATTAAGACTTTTTTCGGACGGTAATGCTGAAATTGCTACTAATAAATCTGCTTCAATCTGAGCATAAACTTCTGCCTTTGGAGATCTAGATAGCGTACCAGAATCTGAAGCTGTTAATCTTGAATCAATAAATAAAGGAACATCACCAAAAATCTTTACAAGTTCAAAATAATAATAAGCTCTTAAAAATTGAACTTCACCATAAAGTGCAGACTTTCTTGTGAAATCTAATTTATCTTTGTTTTCAACTAAATAGTTAGCTCTATTAATTCCTTCATACATCCATTTCCATGTAGAAGTTAATTGGTCATTAACTGGGTCATGCAACAAGTCGTCAATTTTTTGTAACCCGATTACATCAGTTGCACTTTCTCCTCCGCAATTTGAATTATTAGAGGCCATATCTCCTATCATTATACTGTATATGTTCCATTGGAGAACATCATAAGTTCCAATTAAGGCTGCTTCATAATCAGATGCAGTTTTAAAGTAATCATCTGCTACAATAGTATAACCTTCAGAGGCTTCATAGTCTACATAATCTTCACATCCAAAAAAACCAAGGGAAAGAATGATTATTAATATGTTATTAAAAATTTTATTTTTCATGAGATATATTTTTAAAATTTAAGATTTAAACCAAGTGAAACAATTCTAGGAGAAGGATAAGTCCCTCTATCTACACCTGTGTCGAGTACTGGACTTCCACCATTAGAAATTTCAGGATCGTAACCTGTATATTCAGTAAATGTAAAAGCATTTTTAGCTAAAGCGTAAACTCTTATACTGCTAAAAGAACTAACTTCACCTAGTGGGAAATTATATCCTACTTGAATGTTTTTTATTTTAATAAAGCTCCCATCCTCAACATATCTATCAGACGCTCTAGCATTATTATTTGAATCAACAAAAGCATACCTAGGTTCAGTAGTGCTTGTTCCTGGACCTGTCCATCTGTTCAAAACAGAGGCAAATTTATTAGTATAATTTAACCCTCTTTCGTATCCTCTATATATATCATTTCCGACTGATGCATAAGTGAAAACTGAAATATCAAAATCGGAAACATTAAGAGCGAAATTCCATCCTAAAGTAAAGTCTGGAAATGGATCTCCAATTTTTGTTCTATCATCTGCATCAATTTTATTATCCCCATTAACATCTACATATCTAATGTCTCCAGGTTGAGCATTATTTTGAGTAGCATGCTTACCAATTTCAGCTTGATTTTGGAATATTCCATCTGTTTTATAACCCCAAAATATCCCTGGTGATTCACCTTGTCTAAATTGAGTTAAATTAGTAAAAGGAATTCCGTATCCACTTCCCCATATATACTTATCTCCATTGTTAATTTCTTTAACTAAATTTTGAGCAGTAGTAAAATTAAAAGTATTGGAAATACTTATACTTTCTGAAATATCGTCAGAATGAGATAAGCTGAACTCATATCCTTTAGTTTCGGTTTTACCAATATTGGCAATAGGATAACTTGGAATACCTAAATAAAGTGATAACGTTGGACTAAATAATAAGTCATCAACAGTCTTAACAAAATAGTCTGCTGTTAATCTAAGTTTAGAATCAAACATCGAAATATCTAGGCCTAAATTTGTTTGGATTTGATTTTCCCAAGAAACATTATCGTTAGGAATTCCTAATAAAGTGGATCCTGAAATAATAGTATCGCCAAAAGTATATTTTGGAAAATTAGAAATAGTTCCAAATTGAGGAGAAGCATTATCATTACCTACCGACCCATAACTTGCTCTAACTTTTAAAAAGTTTATAGCTGAAGAATTAAAAAAGTCTTCATTTGAAGCTACCCAACCAAATGATGCAGAAGGAAAAATAGCAAACTTATTATTCTTCCCAAAAGAAGTAGATCCATCTCTTCTAACAGTTACGGACGCTAAGTATCTTTCTTGAAAATCATATTCAACTCTTGACATAAGTGATACACTTCTACTCACGCTTTGAAATGATCCAGTAGATTGATCTTCAATTCCACCTGATGCTGAACTTAAATCAGCATATTCCCAAGAGTTAAATGGAACATCAACATTGCTTCCACTTAAACTATTATTCGTGCTTTTACCCATTGTAAATCCAGCATAAACATTAAAATTGTGAGCATCATTAATGCTAAAATTATAATTACCAAAAAGCTCATAAGTATAATTAAACCAATTTTGTTTTGTTTCTGAAACTCTATTGTGATCATCCTCAGTTCTCGCAGATAAATCTGCGTTTGCATTAGTTCTATTATGACCAACTCCATAAAACTGTAGAGGAGTAAATCCTTTAGATTGTTGCCAAACACTAGAATAACCTAACCTTGAAGTAATCTTAAGATTATCCATTAATTGATATTGTAATTCAATTTTACCAATTAACTTGTCTGTTTTGTTTTCACTATATGAATTAGAAACCCCAGCAAGTGGATTAATAACTTCTTGGGAAATAGTACTACTCATTCCATAAGCACCATTAACCATCGGAGAAATTGTAGGGTCAAAATTTAATGCATTGAAAATTTGATTACCACCATTTCCGTTATTACGGATATTTGAAAACTTAGTATACACTAGAACTTTCAAATCATCGTTTAAATCTGTTGTAAAATTTGCTGTGAATGTAGCTCTATCAAAGAAATCTTTATCCCCGCCAGCTGCTACACCTTCTTGAGAAGTATAACCAGTTGAGAGAAAATATGTGGATCTATCTGAACCACCAGATGCAGAAAAGTTGGTTGTGGATATTGGAGCTGAATTAAATAATTGTTTTTGCCAATCAGTACCTACACCTAATTTTGACAAGTCTGAAAAAATAATCGGACCTCCAGATGAAACACTTCCTTCATTTAAAATAGCTCCATACTGAGAAGCATTTAAAACGTTTATATATTTACTAACTTCTTGCATACCGTAAGAGGAATCTAAAGAAAAAATCGTTTCTTGATTTTTCTTACCTGACTTAGTAGTAATAACTATAACCCCACTTCCACCTCTAACTCCGTACATAGCAGTAGTTGAAGCATCTTTAAGTACTGAAACACTTGCAATATCGGATGAATTTAAAGCATCCATATCATATAACGAAGAATTAATTCCATCAATAACAACTAATGGATCAGTCCCTGAAAAAGAGGTAATACCTCTTATTAAAACCGAAGGTTTACCACCAGGTGAACCGCTTGAAATGATACTAAGACCGGCCTGACCTTGAAGAGCATCCTCTACTCTAAGTGGTTTGAGTTTTTCTATATCATCTTCGGAAACAACAGTAACTGAACCTGAAATATTAGAAGATTTTTGAGATCCATATCCTGTTACAATAACTTCTTCTAGAGCTTCTGCATCAATTTCAAGAAAGACGCTCAAATTATAAGAATTTTGTATTGTAATTTCTTTGGATAAAAAACCTAAGTAAGAAAATATAATAATATCTCCGTTTGATACTCCAGCAAGACTAAAATTACCATCAAAGTCAGTGGTAGTTCCAATTTGAGTTCCTTTAATAATTACACCCACACCTGGCAACGGAACGTCAGCCGCAGAGTCTGACACAGATCCATTTAATGTAGATTTTTGACCTAACATTAAAAATGATCCAAATAAGATTAATAAGGATAAAATTTTTGTTTTCATAAATTGTTTGTATTTAAAAAATAAACATAGTAGAAATAAACTGTAAAGCAAATATAAATAACCTATACAGAAATATTAAAAACTCTATTAAGCTTATGAAAAATTATTAATAGCATGTGTTATATGGTTAATTTTTTAACGTTTAACCAAAAAAAAGAGTGTAAAAATAAAAAAACATAAACATCAAATTACATAAATGTATAGGTAATGTTTAGTTATTTTTAATAAAAAATAAATTATTACAAGCTTAACAAATGATCTGTAAGTCCCTCATTATGCGATAGATTCATCTTTTTCCTAAGCCTATAACGCTTAATTTCAACACTACTTAAAGAAATATTAAGTAAAGGTGAAATATCTTTTGAAGAAAGGTTTAATCTAAGGTAAGCACATAATCTTAGATCATTATTTGTAAGCAAGGGATGTATTTGTTTGACTTTTTTTAGAAAATCTTTATCAGCGTTATTAAAAGCTTCTTCAAAAAATTTCCAATCATCTTTATTATTTAAATTCCTATCAATCGTTTTTATCACACTAGATATCTTATCACTTGAATCAATTAATTTAAGATCAGACTTTATCTTACTTAGGAACTGATTCTTCTTTATCATACTCATTGTTGAAATAGCCAATTCTCTGTTTTTTCCTTGAATATCATCTTGTAATTTATTATTTTCAATAGACATAAGAGCCTGCTTCTTTTCAATTTCTTTTAATTCTAGTTTGTTTTGATTTATTTTAATTATTTTTCGCTCTTTATTCCTATAGTAATTGACATAAGCTTTATTAATAATATAAATGCTAATCAATAATATTAGTACATAATTAGTAATCATAAAATTCGAAAAATACCAAGGAGGTTGAATAGAAAAAATAAAGGTTTTTTCGTCTGAGGAAACAATTCCACCAAAATAAGCACGAACCTTAAACTTGTAATCATTAGGCTTTAAATTGTTAAAAGAAACTACCGACTCTTCTTTTAAAGGACTCCACTGATCTAAGTAACCCTCTAAATAATACTGATATTTTACTGTTTTAAATTTTTGATAATCTCTAGTATTGAAGCTAATTTCAATGTTATTATAATTATAATCTAATTCAGCTCTATCAAGTAAACTTAGAGTTAACGAATTATTATTAATCTCACTTACTTCTATTTTTTCTATTATTATTTCTGGGGTATCCTGAACATAAGCATCAAGATTAAAATCAATATATCCGTTGTTAGTTCCTATTACGAAGTGCTTATCTTTTGTTTTTGAAATATTCTCAAATACTGTTTTTCTTAATTTTTCTGGAAATAAAATAGATTTAATTTTTCTTTCGTTTGAAACAAAATCTTTAGACATGTGATGCATATAGCTTTTTGAAAACATCCATAACTTTTTATTCTCATCATTTATTATAATCCCATTTATCAGTTCCTTTGAAGATAAATTTGATAGAAAAGTATCTTTTTCAAAGCTGTCTATTTCAGAATTATATTTATAAAATCCTTTTTCATAATTATAATAAATTTCTCCATCAAACTTAGCTAAACTCACATTTCCTCCAATAGAAACGGATGTGTCTATTTTAACACTAATTAAATCCTGAAAATTTTTAGAAAAAGAAAGACTGTAAACTCCTTTATAACCGTGGCTTACAACTACTTTATTATTGTCAGCAATTTCAAAAAGCCTTGAAGATGTGTTGAAATCTTTTATTTTATTTCGAACCTTCCACTTGCTATTAGTCTTTTCTAAAACATTAAACCCAGTATAACTACCTTCTAGAATTAGATTAGAAGAATCAGGAATCAATCTAAAAGCCCAGCTACCCGCGGTTCCTTTAATTTTGAAAGCTTTGTCCTTATAGATTTCAAAAGCACCCTCGTTATGTCCGCAAAATAATTGATTGTTTATAACTGATAAATTCCAAACTTGCCCAGAAGTATTTTCTATTAGCTTGAACGGATCTTTAGAATTATGTTTTTTATAAAAAAGTCCTTGATTAGTTCCGATATAAATAAAATCATCATAATGTTTAGAAGCGTATACTGTACCTAGAGCTCCATCATAATCATTAAAAATTTTAAATGGCGACTTACTATTTATTACTGAAATTCCATTATCAAGTCCTAACCAAATGTTAGAATTAAAATCTTCAAAAACAGATAAAACAGTGTTATTTCCAATCCCTCTAGATTTATCAATTGTATTCAAATAAGATCCTTTATCATCTAACAATATAAGTCCTTGTCCAACTGTACCTATTGCAAAACCATTATCGATTAATCTAATAGCGCTATAAACGGTAGTTCCTTCATTTAAAGGATTAGGTGAAATATTTGAAGGTATAAGCGTTCCATTTGGATATAATTCAAAAAACTTTAGTTCATCTGTTAATAAAAGAAGATTTCCATTATTACTAAACATACTTACAATATGGTGGGAGTTCTTGTAATTTATCAATCTAGGGTCATCTGATAAAAGCAATTTATCACGATTTTCGAAAGTGTAAAGTCCTGATTTTAAGGTGAAATAAAGCCTAGAATCAACAATAAAGGAATTAGAGATGTCTTCCCCAGGATCGAAAAATTCAATTTTTTCAGAAACCTTATTAAACATTATTAATCTAGTTAAGGACTGAAAAATAACCCAATCATCAAAATCAAGTACATCCCAAAACTCTTCGTCATTATCTATAATTAATTTAGATTTTTCAGCCAAGGAGATATAAGCATAAACTCCTTTATTTGTTTTTTCCCAATATCCAAAATCTTGGTATGCTCCCGTATAAATTCTATTACCAATATATTTTGCAGAACGCACAATAGATCCATTAGCAGAAAAAAACATATTCCACCTTGAACCATTAAAAGTTAAAAGACCAGAGTTATTAGCAAAAAAAATCTCCTTGTCCTTAGACTGGGTAATCATCCAGTTTTGATTAGCACCGTTATAATCTTTAGGTAAATAAGATTGTATAGGCGGTAATAACTGAGAATGCAAACCAAAAGAAAGCAAGGATAAAAATAAAAAATATTTTAAATATCGCTGATAATGAATCACTTAACTGTTTTAATATATAGTTAGGTGCAAACCTATAATAAATTAAATTAATAAAGTAAAAACTACAATGTATAGGAGAAAACTACCAGAGCAATGCATATAAAAAAGCGGTGATTATACAAATAATCATAGCTGCAATATTAAAACTTGCAGAAGTTTCGAATAGTTTTTTAGACAATTCGATTCCTTTTGGATTATCCTTATTTCCTTCAAAGTAACTTATCAAAAATATAATAAACAACGTAGCTAATAAAGTAATTCCCATCTGATTCATAAACGGAATGTCCGTAAATAACCAATTTGAAGGTGCCACTTTAAAGTACATTGCCACTGGAATCGATGAAATTACCCCAAAAATAGCCGCATTATTTGTTGCTTTTTTATAAAATAAACCCATAAGAAAAACAGCTAATATTCCAGGACTAACCACTCCTGTGTATTCTTGAATAAATTGAAAAACCTCACCCAAATTACCTAGTGACGGTGCAATCACCATGGCAATAATTAAAGCAACTAAACCAGAAAGTCTTCCGACTTTAACAGTTTGTTTATCTGTAGCTTTTTTATTTATAAGTGATTTGTAAATATCCATTGTGAATATAGTTGAAGTTGAATTTAACATCGAAGCCAAAGAAGAAACAATAGCAGCAGCAAGTGCAGCTAATATAAGCCCTAAAAATCCAGATGGAATAAAGTTTTTAATTAACCATGGTGCTGCATTATCATTTGCTATAAGACCATTTTTTCCGATAAATGTTTGATCTATTGTTTCTGGATTAAAAGCTCCAGATGGATCTAAATTCATTACGTATGCAACAATACCTGGAACCACAACTATTAACGGCATTAACAGTTTAAGAAAAGCGGCAAAAGCTATTCCTTTCTGCCCTTCTCTAAGATTTTTTGCTGCTAATGTTCTTTGAATTATATATTGATTAAATCCCCAATAATATAGATTTGCTACCCACATTCCACCAACTAGAACTGCAATTCCCGGAAGATTGTTCCAAGTATCATCTCCGTTTGTATTAATTATTTCCCCTTTTGAAACAATCATTGTAAATCTTTCTGGCACTGTATTATAGACATGACTTAATCCATCAAAAAAACTTCCACTTTCAGTGACATTTGTTAAAGCAAAATAAGTCATCATTAAGCCTCCAAAAATCAAAAGGATAACTTGTATAACGTCAGTCCAAGCGACTGCAGCTAATCCTCCCCACAATGAATAGGCGGCAGCAAATAATCCGAGTCCCATAATACTTCCAAACAATAAGCTTCCATCTCCAGTTCCTATAACTATATCTAAAGCTTTTGCCCCTAAAAATAGAACTGTAGTAAGATTAACAAATACAAAAAGTGAAATCCAAAATATAGCTAATATTGTTTTTAAATTTGTACTAAATCTTTTTTCAATAAATTCCGGAATTGTATAAAGTCCTTTCTCAATGAAAATGGGTAAAAAATATTTACCTACAACCAGTAAAGTTATTGCAGCCATCCACTCATAAGATGCAATAGCTAAACCTGCAGCAAAACCAGATCCATTCATCGCAACAAATTGCTCAGCTGAAATATTAGCAGCTATAAGCGAGGCTCCAATAGCCCACCAAGGAAGCGACTTGCTAGCCAAGAAATAATCTTCTGCACTTTTAGGTTTTCCGTCTTTTTCTCTGGAGACGTAAAGTCCAATAAACAAGATGACTAAAGAGTACGATATAAAAACAATAATATCAAGCGTTGAAATTCCCATAATATTTAACTATTTTACTATAAATAATTTAGAATAAATCTACATTATTTGATCAAAAATAATGCATATTTTTGAATATTATGAAAAACAAAAGAAGAGATTTTTTAAAAAAAGTATGCCCATCTGTTGCTCTTGCATTTTTTGGAGTAACCATGTTAGAGGCATGCTCGTCTGGAAGTGAAGAAGATTCTTCATCAAATGGTGATGGTAATGGCACTAATTCAGGGTATACTGTTAGCGGAAATACTGTTGTTATTGATTTGAGCAATGCTGCTTTTAATTCTTTAAACAGTAATGGATGGATGAATTTTACAGCTCAAAATATGCTACTTCTAAAAATAGACGCTTCAACATACAGGGCCTTTACAAATAGTTGCCCACATGCAGGTACAAAAAATGCTTGGTCTTACAATACTTCTGAGGATAAATTTAAGTGTAGTTCTCATGGCAACAGTTACCCTTCGGATTGTACAACAGCTGGTACTGCCGGTGGAGCTTTAAAGTGTTTCACAGCTTCATACGCATCAAATAAGCTCACAGTTACTACTTCTTAGCCGCTCTATAGTAATGTTATGAGTAACTTTTATAATTAAACTCAGTTTGTTTTTCAGTTGAAAAAGTAAAAACTGGAAGGCCTTCTAAATAAAATTGCACTAGATAGGTCTCTCCAACTATTCTTACTATTGAAGGAGGAAAAATTCCATAAGCATCTGCAATCTCAAATTCATCACAATTATATTCAATAAATTAATTTTTTAATTGTAGCCCTGCTAGGAATCGAACCTAGATCTAAAGTTTAGGAAACTTTTATTCTATCCGTTGAACTACAGGGCTATAAAGTTTAATACTGTAAAGAAAAAAATTTGAACTAAAAGCAGATGAAAGGAAAAGGTAGTGTCTTTTTTATATGTAGAGTAATGAAATATTCCTTGCACCAATAATCCTATTATAAACCAGCCTATATAGTTTTGAAGAGGCGCAAATATTGAATCAAATGCCCAAAAACCCATTTCAGGTGCAACAGGTTCGATTAGTAAATCTAAAACAACCATTAGAACAGCTCCAAACACAATTGCTGCCTTTTTATTAGCATTAAAAATATAATTAGAAAAAGATCCCGTTATATAGGTTAATATAATCCAATTAATTCCAATCATAATTGGTACACCTAAAATCTTAAACCCTAAATTGTTTAAGTAAATATAATCTCCAAAAATAAGACCATACTGAACCCCTAGAATTTCAGAAATCATCCCAATTAAGAAAATAGCTAAACCAGCTAAAAGATTTTTCCTCTCTAATTCTACTTGATTAATAAATAACAGTGCAAATGAAACAAAAAGATTTATAGGGGTAAAAGCTATAAACCATTCTCTATTCCCATATATAATTCCTAGTAACCCACATATATGAAATAACCAAATTATAAAGACCGAAATAAGAGTATTAGTGTTTTTAGGAAATAAAATTTTCATTTATTTTTTATAATATTAGAAACTATTTTTGCCGACAATAAACATAGTGGAATTCCTCCACCTGGATGAACACTCCCACCACAAAAATATAGATTTAAAATTTCTTTAGAAAAATTCGGATGTCTTAAAAAAGCAGACATTTTATTATTACTTGATGAACCGTAAAGAGAGCCTAAGTAAGACTGCGTGTTTTGCTGAAGGTCTTTAGGTGTATAAACTTTTTCGAACTCAATAAATTCTTCAATATTTACTTTAAGTATTTTGTTGAGTTTTTCAATTGTTTTTTTTCTAATGTTTTGTTTGATCAAGTCCCAGTCCTGATCATTATCATGTGGCGCGTTAATCATCACAAACCAATTTTCAGAGCCTTTAGGAGCATCTCCAATAACATCTTTTGAAGTTATATTAACGTACACGGTTGGATCATCACAAATTTCTTTTTTTTCAAAAATTGAATTAAATTCCTCTTTATAATTCTTAGAAAAAAAGATATTGTGTAGTTCCAATTTTTTAAACTCTTTTTTAATTCCCCAATAAAATATAAGAGCAGAACTTGACCTTTCTTGATTTAAAACAATTGAAGGTTCTGGGTGTTTCTTTAAAAGTCTTCTGTAAGTAGGTACTACATCCATGTTTGACACCACACAATCAGAGAAATATTCTTTACTTCCAACTCCAACTCCAATCGCTTTGTTATTTGAAACTAAAATTTCAGTAACTAAAGTATTGAAATGAAATTCAACTCCTTGCTTTTTTGCTAATCTAAATAAAGAGTTAGTAATATCTACCATTCCGTTTTTGGCTACAAACGTTCCGTATTCCTGTTCAAGATGTTGAATTAAAGTCATCATACCTGGGGTTTTATATGGTGATGATCCATTATATGTGGCAAATCTATTGAACAATTGAACTAAATGAGGCTCTTTTAATTCACTTAAATTAACATCGTTTAATGACTTGTTAATTTGAAACAAATTAAGATTTAACAATCCTACTAACACATCTTTTGAGAAAAATGTCTTTAATTTATGTAAAGATTTTTCTAAAAAAATAGTCTTCGTTAGATCATATTTTCTTTTTGCTTTATTCAAATAATTCAATACATTTTTAGAGCTCACCCCAAGTTTATCTTCAACCTCTTTTGAAAACTTCAGCTTATCACTAAAAGCATTTAGAACAATTCCATCTTCCCAATAATAATTACATGAAATATCTTTCTTCTTGTACAAAAAACGATCTTTAGGATCTTCATCAAACAAATCAAATAGCTCATCTATAAAATGTGGCATAGTAAGCAGAGACGGGCCCGAATCAAATCTATATGGACCTAATTTAAAGCTATTAAGTTTTCCGCCTGGGTATTCATTACTTTCAAAAACTTGAACATCATAACCTAGAGCTTTTAATCTTAAGCTAGTCGCAATTCCAGCAATACCAGATCCAATTATAATAGCTTTTTTCAACTTTTAAAAAATTTTATAAGATGAATCAATTATCTCAAACCTAGCAAAAAGATCTTCTTTATACCATTTTCTTTTTCTAGTTTTCTTAATTATCTCCGCATGAGGCCCGCTATTATATGCGAAATTTTTTACTGATTCTAAATTGTCCCATACACTAAAGGTTGCTTGCTGGATAAAGGGCCATTCACCAATACCTTTAAACCACTCAACACCCTTTGCATTTTTTATTGCCCTTGAAGCGTTAGGAACAGATTTCCAGAATTCAAACATTCTATTAACATTGACTGTAGCTCTAGTGATAATTCCTATTTTAGAATCTTCTTTAATCCGCTCTGAATCAGTTTTAAATGGATTAATACCATCCCATTTTCCATGACTTTTTATAGGATTTAAAAAAAAATCTTCTCTTGAATATGCCATTTGAGAGATAGTAAGAGAATGCTGACTTTCATTAATGAAATTTAATGCAGATTTCTTGTTTTCCCAAACACATAAAATTGAATATGTAGAGAAATCTGGGAATAAACTAAATCCATCTCCTGATCCAGTTCCAAGTAATTTAAAAAACTTAAGATTAGGTGTTTTTTTCATTGTTTCAAATGCTAGATGCATTTGAGTAAATGCCCAAAACTTATTTTTATTGTATTTAAAAAAAGAAATAGTTGATATCATAAGTCTCTATATATAAGTGCTCTCTAATACTAAAATTATTTTATCTTTTGTCTTCTGATCTGTAAAAGAAGCTTTCATTGCATTAATATTACATTTAAGAAAATCTTGATTTGACCAACAAAAATAACTTTTAATTTTATCATATTCGTTGTTTAATGAAGTGTCTGAAATTGTTCTCCCGTCGGAATTAATACTAATTGAAAGTCCTTTTTTAAATAATTGATCTATTGGATGGTCTTTGAACCTGTCATATACTTTCGTTACTATGTTACTTGTAGGACATAACTCTAAATGAATATTATCAATTTTCAGTCTATTTAAAAGATCCTCATCTTCTACGCTTCTAACTCCATGTCCTATTCTTGATGGTTTAATCTTATTTAAAGTGTCTAAGACATTTTTATATCCTAAAGCCTCACCAGCATGAGCTGTACAATATATTTTATTTTTTGCGGCAAATTTAAAGGCATCTATATGCTCATCTAAAGGATATCCGGCTTCATCCGCTGCAATATCGAAGCCAACTACATTTGTATTTCTAAATTTATTAACCAAATGGACTGTTTCCATGCTTTGAGAACTGTTATAATGTCTCAAAGTACAAAGTATCAGTCCAGCATGAATGCCAAAAATTTTACTTTGTTCAAATGTTATTTTACTAATAATGTCTACTACTTGATCAGATGACAAATCCTTATTGGTATGAAGCAGTGGAGCGAATCGAATCTCAACGTAAAGAACATTATCATTCTTTAATTGTTTGAACAAATCGATTGTAACTAATTCTAATTCTTCTTTAGTCTGCATTAAATCTACTGCATTATCTGCACACTTAATATAATCTTTCAAACAGGTACAACTTGTTCCAATGAAGTTTTTTAAATAATCTTTATTAGAAATATTTGGTCTTATTTTTTTAACCACTTCAAAGCTCAAACAGCAATCTAAATGGACATGTAATTCGACCTTAGGATAAATAACAATACTCTTTTCTGACATTTAGTTAACATAATACAGTGCATGAAATGAAACTTTTCCATCACATTTATTAATAAAATATAAGTTAGAGTTATTATTGTCTTCAATATTATTGTAAATATTATTATTTAAAATTTTATTAGCAAATCCTGGAACTGTGTTACTGTGTCCTACAACTAAAACTATTTTACCTTTATTAAGTTCAATAAAATCATCATATTTAATTGATGATGGGTTATAAATTGTAAGTTTTTGACTTTCGGACAATATAGGCTTTGCAGTCTCTTTTGTTCTGAAATAATCAGTAGAATAAACAGCATCAAATTTTATATTTTTAAAGAAACTACCCCATTTTTCTGCCCTGACTAATCCTTTAGAATTTAAATGCGGATTTTTATCCTTTACATTCCCTCTTACTTTTTCTGCATGTCTAATTAAATAAATAGAAGTACAACTTGAAGAATCTATAGTCTGAGAATAAGAAAAGGAAACAAAGAATAATAGAAAAATTAATATTGGTTTATTCATTTACTTTATTATTTAGAGATGAAGGGAGTTCAAATAATTCTAAATGAAAAGTTTTTAAAGATGCTAACAAATGATCAAATATGTCAGACATTATATCCTCATATTTTTTCCAGTCCTGGTCTTTACTAAAAGCATATATTTCCAAAGGAACTCCTTGAGAAGTTGGGGTTAATTGTCTACACATTAAAGTCATTTCACTATTAATTGAAGGATTATTATCTAAAAACTCTTCAATATAAATCCTAAAAAGGCCCAAGTTAGTTAAGCTTCTTCCATTGACTAAAGAAGAGTCGTCAATTTTTAAGTTAAGGTTATACTCTGATATTTCTTTTTCTTTTTTTATGATATAACCCTCAATTAATTTAATTTTTTTTAATTCGTTAAGATCATTTTTACTTAAAAATTTAATTGAAGAACCTTTAATTAACAAAGCTCTTTTAATTCTCCTCACATTAGAATCACTCATTCCTCTCCAATTTTTGAATGAATCTGAAATTAACTTATAGGTTGGTATTGTGGTAATAGTCTTGTCAAAATTTTGAACCTTAACCGAGTTTAAGTTTATTTCAATAACATCTCCATCTGCTCCATATTTTTCCATAGTAATCCAATCACCAATCCTTATCAAATCATTAGCGCTTAATTGAATGCTCGCTACAAAACCCAGAATAGTATCTTTAAAAATCAACAAAATTACTGCTGACAAGGCACCCATAGCAGTTAAAAA
>Ga0209384_1000415_pt1 | contig 27685 bp, 29 predicted proteins | sample CoawatmetaG05DNA_FD_187511 | JGI IMG/M metagenome (GOLD analysis project Ga0209384, IMG submission 187511) | Marine microbial communities from the West Antarctic Peninsula - Coastal water metaG058-DNA (SPAdes) (version 2) | ecosystem: Environmental > Aquatic > Marine > Coastal ... | reverse complement strand
CGATTGGGACGCTTTTAGCTTTTCTTCGTTTTAACTTTTCTGTAGGAAGAAAAATATTTATGGGAGATACAGGTAGTTTATCCATTGGGCTAGTTCTAGGACTACTTACCTTAAAATTAATGACAGCAGATGCTATCTATGCATCCTTGCATTTTAGCCCAAAGCAGTTGCCATTAATTTTAGTAGCTGTTCTATTTGTTCCTATCTTAGACACTTGTAGAGTAATGATTATTCGCCTTTTAAAAGGGGTTTCGATGTTTAGTCCAGATAGAAACCACATACATCATATTATTGTAGATTATGGATTGTCCCATAGAAAAGCCTCTTCGCTTATTGGGTTTGTGAATTTCTGTATTGCTCTTTTTATGTTTTTTATGATTATAAATTACAATACTGTTCAATCCACATTTTTACTAATTGGTATTTTTTTCGCTGGTATTTTATTGTTGTTTTTAATGAATAGGAATAAGGCCGCGTTGCGATTGAAAGTGAAATTTAAAGCCTCTATGTTAAGAATGTTTTTCTTTATATGGTAAATATTATAACTGTTGATTTTTTAGTATATTGAAGGTTATGATGGAAGGGAGTTCAAAAAAATGGTTTGTGCTATGCACAAAGCCAAAAAGCGAGTTAAAGGTTACCGAAAGGCTTTCGAAGATAGGTTTAGAGGTATATACGCCAACTAAAATAGAAGTCAGACAATGGTCTGATCGCAAGAAAAAAATAACTACACCTTTGTTGCCTTCTATGGTGTTGGTTCAATTGTTAGAAAAAGAGGTAGACGCGGTGTTTCAAGTTCCAGGAGCAGTGCGTTTTTTGTTTGAACATGGCAAACGTGCTAGTGTTTCAAATGAAGAGGTACTGGCAATGAAAAGTTATTTAGAAGCCACGAAAGTGGAAGATGAAAAAGGCTTGGCTGTTGGAGATGTAGTAAAAGTGCCCTTGTTAGAAGAGCAGGCAATTTTGTTGTCTATAAAAGGAAAAAAGTGTTTGGCCCAATTGCAAAAATTAGGTGCCATCGTATCATTTCAATTGCAGTAAGCAATTGATTTTTTTTATATAATAAAAAGCATTACTGTGGGTAGTGATGGCGAAGCCGTGAAAAAAACGAAAGTTTTTTAGGCTTTAAAGAGTATTTAAAAAGAATAAAACGAAAAGCACAAAGAAAATTGACTACCGGTGGTAGTCTTTGAATTACAACTTAAGAGTAGTATAAAATAATAGATGAGTAGAGCGTTTTATAAAAATATTGAAGAGGAATTAAATAATTTGGGTTTTCAAATTGTAGATTCAAATTTTGAGAAACCTTGGGGTGCTTATTTTTGTATTGATGAAAAGCAAGCTCAAGACTTTTCTGATAAATTTTTTGATGGTATCGACGTAGACAGCTTAAAAATTGAAAATAAATTGAGCCCTAAAATATTGATTGTAAAACCAAATGTTAGGTTGTCATGGCAATATCACAACAGACGTGCTGAAATTTGGCAAGTATATAAAGGTCTAGTGGGTGTTGTGCAAAGTGATACCGATATTGAAAATCAGCTAAAAAATTATATGCCGGGTGATCAAATTAAATTAAGCCAAGGTGAAAGGCATCGTTTAGTTGGACTCGCTGATTATGGAGTGGTAGCCGAAATTTGGCAGCATACGGATGAAGTTCCATCTAATGAGGAAGATATAATAAGAGTTCAAGATGATTATGGAAGATAATTCATTAATGAATACAAGTTCTGTTTCTTTAGAGGTAAGTTATATTACCTTAAAAAAATAGTTAATAAAAAAATAGATAGTTATGAAAGTAGGAATCACCTTTTCAACCTTTGATCTTTTGCATGCCGGGCATGTAAAGATGTTAGAAGAAGCAAAAAGACAGTGCGATTACTTAATCGTTGGATTGCAGTTAGATCCATCCATAGATCGTCCTGAGAAAAATGCACCTTCACAGTCTATTATCGAACGCTATATTCAGTTAAAAGGTTCTAAGCATGTAGATGAAATTGTACCGTATGTCTCTGAACAAGACTTAGAAGATATATTACGCTCTTTTAAATTGGATGTTCGCATCATTGGTGACGAGTATAAGGATAAAAACTACACGGGTAGAACCTATTGTGAAGAAAAAGGAATCGAGATCTATTACAATTCTAGAGATCATAGATTCTCTTCGAGTGGACTTAGAAAGCAAGTTAAAATAGCAGAGGATAAATAATTTATGAATAAGTCAACTAAAATATACATAGCTGGTCACAGAGGTATGGTAGGCTCCGCTGTTTGGAGAGCATTAGAATCCAAAGGGTATTCTAATTTGATTGGAAAAACAAGTGCTGAACTTGATCTCAGAAATCAACAGGCCGTTACTGATTTTTATAAAAAAGAACAACCTGAGGTAGTAATCGATGCAGCTGCAAAAGTTGGAGGTATTTTAGCGAATAATGATTTTCCTTATCAGTTTTTAATGGAAAATATGCAGATTCAAAATAATTTGATTGATGGTGCTTTTAAAACAGGAATAGAAAAATTTATTTTCTTAGGAAGCTCTTGTATCTATCCTAAGTTTGCTCAACAGCCTTTAAAAGAAGATTACCTATTAACAGATTCTTTAGAGCCTACTAATGAATGGTATGCCATTGCAAAAATCACAGGTGTAAAAGCATGCCAATCGATACGCAAACAATTTAATAAAGACTATGTTAGTTTAATGCCTACCAACCTGTACGGTTCTTTTGATAATTTTGATTTGCAATCCTCACATGTGTTACCTGCAATGCTTCGGAAGTTTCATGAAGCGAAAGAGAATAATACACCTGTAAAACTATGGGGAAGTGGAACACCTATGCGAGAGTTTTTATTTGTAGATGACATGGCAGAAGCGGTAGTGTATGCATTAGAAAATAAATTACCCGAATATTTATACAATGTAGGTTCTGGTAAAGACATTACCATTAAAGAATTGGCGGAAATCATTCAGAGAGTCACTGGGCATCAAGGAGAAATTATTTGGGATTCAGAAAAACCAGACGGAACACCAAGAAAATTGATGGATGTTTCTAAAATGAAATCAATGGGTTGGGAATATAGCACAGAGTTACAACAAGGAATTGAAAAAACCTATGCTTGGTTTTTAGAGAATATAGATACAATTAAAGAAATAAGATTATAATAAATTAACAAAATTGATTAACACAGATATTTTAATTATTGGCGCAGGGCCAACAGGATTATTTACCGTTTTTGAAGCAGGTTTATTAAAACTCCGATGTCATTTAATTGACGCACTACCACAAGCAGGTGGTCAGTGTTCAGAAATTTACCCCAAAAAACCTATTTACGACATTCCTGCTTATCCAGAAATTTTAGCAGGCGATTTAACCGATAAGTTAATGGAACAAATTAAACAATTTGAACCTGGATTTACTTTAGGAGAAAGAGCAGAAACCATAGAAAAACAAGAAGACGAAACTTTTATTGTTACCACTAACAAAGGCACAAAACACCACGCGAAAATTGTAGCCATTGCTGGCGGACTCGGTTCTTTTGAACCCAGAAAACCACCCATTCCAAATATTGCAAATTTTGAAGACAAAGGGGTCGAATACATCATTCGAGATCCCGAGTTTTATAGTAATAAAAAAGTAGTCATTTCTGGCGGTGGAGACTCCGCATTAGACTGGGCTATTTTTCTAACAGATGTAGCAGCTTCAGTCACTTTAATTCATCGACGAAACGAATTTAGAGGCGCTTTGGATTCTGTAGACAAAGTACAAGAATTGAAAGATGCAGGTAAAATTACGATGATTACCCCTGCAGAGGTAAAAGGAATCGTTGGAATCGATAAAGTAGAAGGAGTTGCTGTTGTACAAAATGGTGGCGAAGAATTCATACTTAAAACCGATCATTTTATTCCGCTTTTTGGATTGTCTCCAAAGTTAGGTCCTATTGCAAATTGGGGATTAGAAATAGAGAAGAATGCCATTAAAGTAAACAACGCATTGGACTACCAAACCAACATTCCTGGAATTTATGCCATTGGAGACGTAAACACCTATCCGGGAAAATTAAAATTGATTTTATGTGGTTTTCATGAAGCCACTTTAATGTGTCAAAGTGCCTACAAACGTATTTTTCCAGACAAAAAATACGTAATGAAATACACAACAGTTGGAGGGGTAGATGGTTTTGACGGAACCCGAAAAGAAGCACCAAAGGCAGTTGTTAAAAAAATTGAATAATGAATCCAGATATTACCTTAAAAATAACGGACAGAGAAGGAATACTTCACGAAATTCAAGCCCCTACAGATATGGCGATGAATTTAATGGAAATTATTCGTTCTTATGAATTAGCTGAAGAAGGAACTATTGGTGTTTGTGGTGGAATGGCAATGTGTGCCTCTTGTCATTGCTATATTAATTCCAACCACGACTTACCTCCAAAAACAGATGAAGAAGATGCTATGCTGTCAGAAACATTCAATATTCAAAATAATAGTAGGTTGGGGTGTCAGATACAATTAAAACCATCATTAAATGGACTTAAAATTAATATTGCTGCAGAAGTGTAGCTCATAATTTACAATAAAATGAAAACAGCACTAATAACTGGTATTACAGGCCAAGATGGTTCTTATTTGACAGAACTATTATTACAAAAAGGTTATGAAGTTCATGGAATAAAAAGAAGAGCTTCCTCTTTGAATACCGACCGTATTGATCACCTATATCAAGACCCTCACAATCCGAATCAAAGACTAAAGCTACATTATGGAGATTTAACAGACGCGATGAACCTTACTAAAATTATAAAGGAATGTCAGCCTGATGAAATTTATAATTTAGGAGCTATGTCTCATGTAAAGGTGTCTTTTGATACTCCTGAATATGTAGGGAATGTAGATGGCTTAGGTACTTTACGTATTTTAGAGGCGGTTCGTTTATTGGGATTAGAAAAAAAGACGAGAATTTACCAAGCGTCCACTTCTGAATTGTATGGAGGTATGCCAGAGAATAAAAACGATAAGGGATTTTATGATGAGAATTCCCCCTTCTATCCAAGATCACCTTATGGAGTTGCAAAAATATACGGTTTTTGGATTACTAAAAATTACAGAGAAGCTTATAACATGTTTGCTTGTAACGGTATTTTATTCAATCACGAATCCCCAAGAAGAGGAGAAACATTTGTAACCAGAAAAATTACCCGTGCAACCGCTAGGATTGCTCTGGGATTACAAGAGAAAATTTATTTAGGAAATTTAGATGCTAAACGTGATTGGGGGCACGCTAAAGATTATGTGCGTATGATGTGGATGATTTTGCAAGCAGAAGAGCCCGAAGATTGGGTAATTGCCACTGGAGAAACTACGACAGTAAGAGATTTTGTAAGAATGTCCTTTGAAGAAGTAGGAATAGAGCTGGAATTCATAGGCGAGGGAGTCAATGAAAAAGCCACTATTTTAAAATGTAATAACCCTGAATTTCAACTAGAAATAGGGAAAGAGATACTTAGTATTGATCCCTCATATTTCAGGCCTACAGAAGTAGACTTGTTAATTGGAGACCCTACTAAAGCAAAAACAAAATTAGGGTGGGTTCCTGAATATAATTTAGCGTCACTTGTTAAAGATATGATGCAATCGGATGTGAAATTAATGCAGAAAGACCAATATTTAAAAGACGGAGGTCATATTATTAAGAATTATTATGAGTAAGATAACTTATTAAATTAAAACTCAAAATGAACGCCTCAAATAATAAAAGAATTACCATAAACATGCTGATGTTGTACTTTCGCATGTTCATTATTATGGGAATATCTTTATTTACTTCACGAATAATTCTCAAAAATTTAGGAATAGAAGATTTTGGTATTTATAGTGTTGTAGGAGGTATAGTAATAATGCTCTCTTTTTTAAATTCATCTATGACTTCTGCGACCCAACGTTTTATTTCATATGAACTCGGGAAAAAAGATGACTATCAACTCAGTAGAGTTTTTAGTATGAGTGTTAATACACATATTATAATCGCACTAATTATTTTCTTACTAGCCGAAACAATTGGCCTTTGGTTTTTAAATGCTAAGGTAGTGATACCAGTAGATCGCTTATATGCAGCGAATGTAGTCTATCAACTTTCTTTATTATCATTTATGACAACTGTAATTGGTGTGCCATATTTAGCTCTGATTATTTCCTACGAAAAAATGAATATTTATGCTTATGTAAGTATAATAGAATCTGTCTTAAAACTAGTGATAGTTTTTGCTCTCTTATGGTTCAGTTTTGATAGGCTTATCTTGTATGCTATAATGTTCCTTTTGGTAACCTTTATTATTTGGGTAATTTACAAGACTTATTGTAAAATAACATTTTCTAACATAGAGTATAGTTTTTTTTGGGACAAACCTTTATTTAATAAATTAATTAGTTTTGCAGGATGGAATTTGTTTGGTAATTTGTCACTCGTAGTCATGAGTCAGGGAGTTAATATGTTACTTAATTTATTTGTTGGTCCATTAGCTAATGCAGCATGGGCCATTTCATTTCAACTTGGAAATGCGGTCTCAGCATTTTCTAATAATGTCCGAACAGCTGTCAATCCTCAAATTGTTAAATCCCACTCCGGAGGTAACGATGATTATATGAAAACCTTAGTTTTTGAAAGTGCTAAGTATTCGTATTTTTTACTTTTATTAATTACTCTTCCTATTTTACTAGAAACAGAAAATGTTTTAAATATTTGGCTTGAAGATATACCTGCGTTTACTATTTTATTTTGTCAATTAATACTAGTTAATGCATTGATTCAATGTTTTGATGCTTCTTTTGGAATGATATTTCAAGCTATCGGAAGAATAAAAGAAAACCAGTTATTCTCAGGAATGACATACTTTCTTGTTCTACCGATTTCTTATTTTTTTTTAAAATTCAATTATGAACCTGAAATTGTTTTTTATATTCAAATTGTGTCAACACTCCTAGTCGCTTTTGTAGTCAAGATATTTTTATTAAAAAAAATAATTAATATAAGTTTTTCAGAGTATTCAAAACGTCTTTTTTTTCCAGTTATCAAGGTGACTTCTATAGCTATTATACTTCCTGTTATTTTAAGATTTAATTTACCTGATGGAATGTTGCGTTTTGTAATCGTTTTGTTTTTATCAGTTTTATCAGTTCTTATTTCAGTTTTTTATTTAGGAATCAAAAAACCAATTAGAGTTAAAGTTAAAACACGTTTATCTATTGAATATAATAAATTAATAAATTAATGAATTGTAAAATATTAATAATTGGTGGAACAGGAACTCTAAGTATAGATGTTGTTAAACTTTCTCTTTCAAAGGGACACCAGGTTTACATACTTAACCGGGGTAATAATGTTAAGTCAATACCTAAATCAGTAAAACTTTTAAAAGCAGACATTAAAAATTCTAATCAAGTAAATGAAGTTATAAAAAATCATCATTTTGATGTTGTTGTAGATTTTCTATCTTATAAGATTAATGACTTAAAAAATTCATTAGCTCTTCTTGAAAAAAAATGCAATCAATTTATTTTTATTTCATCTGCATGTGTATACAGAAGAGCGGAAGAAGATGGTATAATCAAAGAAGACAGTCCTTTAATAAATAGTAATTGGAGTTATAGTAAAGATAAAGTAGATTGTGAAGAGTATTTAATTGGTAAATGCTCAGAGAGTAAATTAAAATATACCATTGTAAGACCTTATATCACTTATGGAGATACAAGAATTCCCTACGGAATTATGCCTTCATACGGATGGCATTGGACCCTTATATCTCGAATATTAAACAATAAACCAGTTTTTCTTTGGGATGATGGTAGTGCAATATGTACATTAACTCATACATCAGATTTTGCTGTTGGTTTAGTTGGTTTATTTAACAATAATAAAGCCTACAATGAAGCATTTCATATTGTGGGTGATGAGACTATATCTTGGGAATCATTATTAAATTTAATAGGTAAATTAGTAAATAAAAAACCTATCATTACAAAAATACCATCAAATTACGTTTCTTCTAAACTTCCTCATTTAAAAGGAATGTTACTCGGTGATAGATCGCTTAATGCTGTCTTTGATAATTCAAAAATAAAAAAAGTAGTACCTGAATTTATTACTAATACGTCTTTAAATCGAGGGGTTTTACAAACGATTAATGCTTATAAAGAGAATAATTACATGATGGGTATTGATTATAAATGGGATGCACAAATGGATAAATTAATTGACAGCTATATAGATAATACTACAGGTAGTTACAGAAAGTTAAAATTAATTCCATATTTTAAAATAACTTTTAAAGAAAAAACAACATATTTCTTATATCGATACTTTCCTAGAATTGTTATATTGATTTATGAAATAGGAGTGAAAATACTCTATAAAATAAAAATATTTAAATGATTGAAATAGAAGATAAAAAAAGTTGTATGGGATGCAGTGCTTGTACTGAAATTTGCCCTGTTGATTGTATACCTCTAGTTACTGATGAAGAGGGTTTTTCTTATCCTAAAATTGATTATGATGTTTGTATTGATTGTCCGCTCTGTGATAGAGTATGCCCAATAACTGATAAACTACTGGAAACGTCTAAGCTAATACCATTTATTGAAAAAGCTGATATCCAGAGGTATGAAAAGCCATCAGTACATGCTGCTTATACTAAAAATCAAGAAATCCGTATTGATAGTACCTCGGGTGGGATTTTTTCAGAACTAGCTTTTAAGATGTTTGATGAGGGAGGTTATGTAGCAGGTGCTGTTTATGATGAAAATTTTGCTGTTTCTCATATTCTAACTAATGATAGAGAAAAATTGAAAGATATTAGAAGTTCCAAATATGTTTTAAGTTTAACAGATAAACTTTTTCCTGATGTATTAGAAAAGTTAAAAAATGGAGATAAAGTTCTAGTTTGTGGAGCACCTTGTCAAATAGTAGCTTTGTATGCATATCTTAAAAAGGACTATGTTAATCTTGTTACTTGTGATTTTGTTTGTAAAGGAGTTAATTCACCTTTAGTTTTTAATAAATATATAAAATGGCTCGAGGATAAATATCAATCAAAAGCTGTAAGAATTAAAGCTAAAGATAAAACAGAGGGTTGGCATAAGTTTTCTATGAGGGTTGATTTTGAAAATGGAGAATCATATGTAAAAGATAGATATAATGACCCATTTTTTGTTGGTTATTTACAAACACCCCTCTTTACAATGCCAGCTTGTTTTTCATGTCAATTCAAAGGAGTTTCACAAAAATCTGATATTCAATTAGCTGATTTTTGGGGTATTGAAAACATTGATAAATCTATGGATCAGGATTTAGGAACTTCACTTGTAATATTGAATTCTGATAAGGGAACAGAATATTTCAATTCAATTAGTGGAAATCTTATTTCAAAAGAATTTACTATGGAAGATGCGATTCCTGGAAATTCTGCTATTCACTCGTCTGGTTTAGAAGGAGATGTTGAATTAAGAAAAGCTTTTTTTGAAGACTTAGAAAAATTTCCATTTGATTACATCATAAAAAAATATTTTCCTATGCCAACTTTAATGTCTAGAATTAAGATCCAATTGGAGAGGGTTTATAGACTGCTTAAAGTATTAGGTCAAATTATTCTATCACCAAAATCAGCAAAAAAAATTATGAGAAAATTTTTCCCGACTGTAAATTTATTTAGATAAAAATCATGAAGAAAAAAATCAAATCTTTTTTTGAGTATTTTAAATCAGTAGGATTTTCATTAACTACATGGTATAAATTTATTAAATTAAATTTTTTTAGTAATAATGTAATGTCAAAAAAAGGACTTTTTTTGATTCATAATTACTCTAGAATAGGTATACACAAAAAAGCTAAAGTCATTTTAAATTCACCTTTTATTCTGGGTATTAAACAATTGAAATCATCACATATTGAAACTCGCTTGCTACTGGAAGAGAATTCTAAATTGACTGTAAATGGTAGTTTTGGTGTTTATTGCAATTCATATATTCGAATTATTAAAGGAGGACACCTAATTCTTAATGGAGGTTTTATTAACGAAAATGTACATATTACATGCGCCTCAAAAATTTCTATTGGGAAGGGATGTACTATCGCTAGAGACGTAATTATACGAGATTATGATGCACACACAATTGAAGAAGATGGTTTTGAAATGATGAAGCCAATAACTATTGGAAACAATGTATGGATTGGTAATAGAGCAATGATTCTTAAAGGAGTGACTATAGGGGACGGAGCGATAGTAGCTGCTGGAGCTATCGTAACCAAAAATATACCATCAAAAACTATTGCTGCGGGAGTTCCTGCAAGAGTAATAAAAGAAGGAGTGAAATGGAAAATATAAATAATTATAAATTTAATAAATGAAAAAAATTTTAATAAAAAACTTCCCTAATCTTAATAATTATGGAACTGCAATGATGGGATTAGTAGCGATTGAATCCTTAGTTAATAATTATGGGAAAAGTAATGTTGAAATCCACTGTTCTTTTAATAAATATGCAATCCTCGAAGATATTTATAAAGAACTAGGAGGTAAATGTAAATTAATTACCCACACAGATGTTGAATTTGAAAGGCTTTCAAAAATATCTAACCCAATTTTCAGAAAACTAAGCACACTTTGGAGTATGTTTTTTTATAAGGAAAAAACTATTTTTGATAAAACAATAGTTTTAGGTGGTGATGATTTTTCTGAGTATTATTCAAAATATAGTGCTTCAATAGAACTTTACAAGTTATGGCGTTATAATAAGCACACTGAGGTTATAATGCTTGGGCAAACTATAGGTCCATTCAATGGCAAAATAAATCGTTTTATGTTTAAATCCCTGCTACCAAAAATTAAAGTTTATGCGAGGGATCCATGGACTGTAAATTATTTTAAAAAGGAATTCAATATTAATATAAATTTAATGGGAGATATAGCTTTTAATCCTCTCCCAATTCAATCTGATGTAACTATAGAAAAAGAGATTTTAGACAAATATTCATTAAAGAAAGACGATTATTTTACAGTTGTAATATCTGGTCTTTTTGAACAAGGTTATTATTGTGATAGTGAAGAAATTTATCTATTAAGACATAAAGAAGTTATTCAAGAAGTTTTAAAATTAAATAAATACTTAGATAAAAAAGTAGTGCTTCTAGCTCATACTTTTATTCCCTACGGAGATGAGTCATCATTAATACAGAAACTATTTCTTTTATTTTCTGAGAAAGAAAGAGAGAAAATAATAATTGTCAAAGAAAAAATTCTATCCACAAGAGCAAGATTTATCTTAGGTAATGGTCTGTTTTCAATTACAGGAAGAATGCATCCAGCAGTTTCAACGTTACAAATGGGCAAGCCCTCTATTATGCTATCATACAGTGCAAAATACGAAGGAGTTGTTGGTATGTCACTAAATAGATCAGACTTAATAATTGAATCTAATATTCCTGAATTATGGAAGTCGGGTCAAATAGTTTCTTTGATATTAAACAAAGTAATATATGTTTCGGAAAATTATTCTCAATTAACAGATGAAATCCAAAAAGAAGTTAAAAAAATCGAATATTTAAACTTAAATGCTTTAAGTCAACTATAGCTTAGTTCAGTTAAATAATACTATGAAAAAATCAACAGTTTCAATTATAATACCATCATTTAATAGGGCACACCTTTTACCTAAAGTTATTCCTTCTTATGTGCAGGATAATGTGTGTGAAATTATAATAGTTGATGATCTATCCACAGATAATACAGAGGAAGTGGTTGAAATTTTGAAGAAAAAGTTTCCTCTAATAGTGTATTTTAAATCTAAAATTAAAATAAGGCAAACAGGAGCTAAAAATAAAGGTATTAGTATTGCTAAAGGAGATTATTGTTATTTTGGTGATGATGACAGTATATTAAAAGAAGGGTCAATTGAAAGTTTAGTGAATGCCGCTAAAATATATCCAAAATCAATTATTTCTGCTCGACATATATATATGACAGAAGATGAGAACTTAAAACATGTATTAGCAGATTTAAATGTTCATAAATTCGAAAGCTTAACTCAGATTTTTGATAAAAATATAGTTAATATAGATTTATCAATAAAATTTGATAAAATAATAGAAATTCCCTTTTGTACTTACTGTTTTTTAATACCCACTATCTATGCAAAAACAAATCTTTTTAATGAAGGTTTTGTGAAAACATGCTTTAGAGAAGAGACAGATTTTGTTATGCAAATGTGTAAAAAAGGTTTGAAAGTTTACCTTGATAGCAATGCCTTGTCTATTGATTTACCTAGAACTATTTCAAAGGGAGGAATATATACGGTGAATAAGTTATCTAGGCATCTTGGCGAGGTATACAATGAATTTATCTTTTACAAGAGAAATAAAGAATACCTCAAAAAAATATCATCTTTGAATCCAAACCCTTTTCTTCGAGCTATTATTCATCTCAATAATAAGTTCTTGACTTTTATTAAGTTTAATGTTTAAACAGACAGACTTAGATGATTCCATTTTTACTGTTTTATTTTTATTGTTTTTTACTGCTATTTTTTGATAAAAAATGGATCCCTATACTTTTTTCTGTAGCCTGGTTTATTTTTGTAGGACTTAGAGACGAGATCGGTGTTGATTACACACCTGTTATAGAGAGTTTTGCAAGAGGCCATATAGATTTCAATGATGTTGGAGCTGCTTTTAGAGGCTATATGTTGGTTGATCTAGAATTGGTGTTTAAGATAGTAGCAACAGTATTTTATTACTTAAATATAGAAGTTTTTTATATTCATGTTTGGGTTTCTTTTGTTGAAACCATTATGATTTATTTGTTATTAAAAAAAATAAAACATAAAAAGTTACTTATGGTTTATTTTATTAGCCTGTACTTTCTGAATTACCCAATGAATATTACCAGAAATGGTCTTGCTTTTTTACTTATAGTTTTTGGACTAAATTATTATAGAGATAATAAAAAATACAGAATAATTGCAGCTTCTTTTGCAGCTCTCTCACATTATTCTTCAATCCCCATAATTTTATTGTCTTCAATAAAAATTAAAAAAAAGAAAACAATTATAATATCTAGTGTAATTTTATTCTCGCTTTTTTATTATTTCGGGGATCTCATAGCACTTAGATATCCTGTAGACGAAATTTCAGGCTTTAAATTTAAAGGATACGGTGTTAAATTAGCTTTAGGAACATTTCTTACTTTATTGATTAATCATTTTGTTGTTCGACGTAAATTTTTATCACAAGAGAATTTATTTTTAATTTCATTAATGATAGCTACTTACATTTTGAATCCTTTTGCAAGGTATAATATGTTTTATACCTTTTTAATTTTATTTAGCAATCTATTTATAATAGATAACAGAAAAATCAGTAATACAAATCTTTTATTATTACTTACAATGCCTGTACTAATAATGTTTGGAGAATGGCTTGAAATATACAGATATGTAGGATGTCCTGGATGTGGCAATTGGCTTCCTTACAGAAGTTTGTTAGAGAAATTATTTTGATTTAAATAAAAAAATATATAAATGAGGTTGATATGTATACCGGCAATTAAGAGTCACTTAAAGTATGTGACTTTTACAATAAGCTATTTAGAAAAAAAATTTTTAAATGATCAAATTATTATTGTTACTCCTGATCAAAATTCTTTTATGCACTTAAATAACGGCAATGTCAGTGTAAAAACAGATAGTGAATTTTTAGATATTTCTCCTGAACAGATAAAAAATAATCTTTCAGAGGATAAAAAAAGTATGTTTAAATGGTATTATCAGCAGTTTTTGAAATATTCAATAGTAATAAAATCAAAGAAATATGAAGACATACTTATTTTAGATGCTGACACAATTTTTTTAAGTGACTGTATTGAAGATTCTGATTGTATAAATTTTACTTTACTCGAGTATAATGAATCTTATTTTAAAATAATTGAAAAATATTTCCCCTCCCATAAATTAATGTCTAAATCCACTATTGTAAATTTTATGTGGTTTAACAGAATATTACTTCTAAATATGCTAGATATTATTCAAGGGAACCAGAAAAATAATTGGTTTGAGGTTATATTGGATAATGTCAATAAATCTAAATCACCTTTTGCATTTAGTGAATACGAAACATATTCTAATTATAAACATAATATTAACCTCCCAGAGCAAAAAGATTTAAAAATTTTTCGAAGAGCTGATCTTTTCTTAAGTTTTTATTCCTTTAAAAAAATTATTGAAATAGCAAAAATCTTTAAATTTGATTTAATCTCATTTGAAGAGAATCACAATAGATCTTTATCAAAAAAAATAATTGTTTTTTTTATGAAATTTATAATAGAATTAAAGTTGTTATTTTCTGGTTACTATACTAAAAACAATAATAGTATTCAGCAATCGAATAAATTTAACTGATAAAAAAAAATGAATTTAGAATATACTATTTTAGTAAACTCATGTGATAATTTCGAGGACTGTTGGAGCCCCTTTTTTACACTATTTAAAAAAAACTGGAAAAATTGTAATGCTCCAATTCTATTAAATACTGAATATAAAGAGTATAATTATGAAGGTTTAAATATAAAAACTTCTAAAGTTCAAAGTTTAAAAAAACAGAGACTTACTTGGAGTGAATGTCTAATTAATGCTCTTGAAATGACTGATACTCCTTTAGTATTATATTTACAGGAGGATTACTTTATAGATAAACCTGTGAAATCAAATGAAATTGAAGAATTTTCAAAATTAATGATCAAGGACAAAAGTATTAAGCATATTGGATTAACAGATCATGGAGCTAAGCCTCCATTCACAAAATTTAAAAGTGACAAAAGGTTATGTCTAATTGGTCAGAATTCTAATTATAGAATTTCGACTCAGGCAGGTTTGTGGGATAGAGAGACTTTGTTATCATATTTGAGAGCCGAAGAGAATGGATGGATGTTTGAGATTTTCGGAACAAAACGAGCGCAAAAAAAGAACGAAATTTTCCTTACTGTTAGTGAACAATTTTATAATTTAAAAGCTAATCCAATTATTAGTTATATTCATACTGGTATTATTAAAGGTAAATGGCATCAAGAAATTCCAAATCTATTTAAGCAAAATAGAATATCTGTCAATTTCAATGAACGGGGTTTTTATAAACCAAAACCTCTTTTATTTAGAAAAATTGAAACAGCAAGAAAATTATTAAAAGATCCATTAAAATTTTTTAATGGGATGCTCGGTAAATAAAATATTATTATGATAGTTTTTATAGATAATAAACAAAATATTTCTAGTGAATTTAGACCACCAAGATACTACTTGTTTTCTAGTGTTTTAATAAAAGAAAATTACAAAACAGAATGTATTTTTGGAAGTTGGCACCATCAACTCAAAAAGAGGAAAATTGAAAATTATGATAATGTTTCATTTATTAACAATTTATCATACAATAGCCATATTGGACTAAAAAGATTATTTTCAGAATTACTTTTTGGGTTTCAAGTTTTATTTAAAAAGTATAAATTAATCAAAAATGCCAAGTTGATTGTTTTAAACGACAGTGGTATTCTGTATAATTATATATTTTATTTTCTTAAACCTTTTTTTAATTATAAAATTTTATTAGACAGTAACGATCTCTGGCCAGAGATATTTTTTAAATCTGAATTACTTAATAAACTATCATACTTTATTAAATGGTTGATTTATAAAAATTCAAATTATTTAATTGCTGTGAATACTGAGTATTTAGAATATTATAAATATCTAAAACATAAAAATTGTGGAGTTATTTATTTGGGTTTAACTAAAGATGAAACTAGAAAGCTAGAATGTAATTTATATGATAAAGATTCAAATAGGTTACTTTATTTAGGTAGCTTTGGAGCTAATTATATGATTGATGAATTAATCGATTTTGTAATTAAAAATAAAAAATGGTCCATTGACTTCTATGGATCAGGTGATAAAAGAGATACTATTGTTAATGCTTTAAATTCATCCAACGGAAGAGTTCGATTATTTAAACCTACATCTTTAGAAGAAATTAAAATTAAAAACATCAAATATTCCTATGGAATTGCATTGTATGATAAAAGAAGTTTGGTTAAATTTCCTACTAAGTTATTTGATTATTGGATGTTTTCATTACCAGTGATTGTAAATGTAGGTAATGAGGTTGAGAAAATGCTTAACAACAATTCTGACCTAGGTTTTTTTCTAAAAGATAGTTTATCTCAAAAAGATATTTCAAATCACCAATCAACAACTAAAAACAACTTTTCGGAATTAGATTTATCAATTGATACTGATGTTAAAAGTTTATTTAAAAAAATAATTTAAAGTATGTTAGAAAATATAAAAGTATTTAATAATGAAATAAAAAAAGCAATTCTTATAAGAGAAGTAGAAATGTCTTTTTTATCTCTTTTTGAACAGGGTAAATTAAATGGAACAGTTCATACATGTATCGGCCAGGAGTTTACTGGTGTTTTTGTTTCTAAATATTTAACAGCAGATGATCATGTAGTTACCAACCATAGAGGTCATGGGCATTATATTTCAAAAACTGGTGATATAAAAGGACTTATCGCTGAACTTTTAGGGAAAGAAATAGGTTGTTCTGGAGGAATGGGAGGTAGTCAGCATTTATATAATAAAAACTTTTTATCTAACGGTATCCAGGGTGGAATGGTTCCAATTGCTTGTGGAATAGCAAAGTATTACAAGCTTCAAAAGCAGAAAAATATTTCAGTAGCTTTTATAGGTGATGGGACTCTTGGAGAAGGTATAATTTATGAAACATTTAATATAGCTGCAAAAAAGGAATATCCTTTGTTAATTGTCTTGGAAAGTAATGGAATGGCCCAGTCAACTTCAACAGAACAAACCTTTTCTGGAGATATGCAAAAGAGAATTGAAGGATTTGGTATTAAGTACATAGAGACAACTACAGATGATTTATTTGATTTAGATATTAAAGTTAAGAAAGCAATAACTCAAGTTAGAGATGAAAACAAACCTACATTAATTAATATTAAAACTAATAGGTTAAATTCTCATTCAAAGGGTGACGATAATAGAGAAGAATCAAAAATTAAACAACTAAAAGACAAAGATCTTTTAAATAAAATATATGAAGAAGATTCTTTTAATGATTACATAAAAGATACTAAGTCAGAAATTCTAGTTATAATTAATGATTTAGAAAACGAAACAATTACAACATCAATAAAAAAGAAAGAAAAATTAATTTTAGCTCAACACCCACAAAAATTCTTAAATGACGTTGAAAAGGGAAGGTATAGTTCATTAATTAATGAAACATTAAAAGATTTATTAGAACAGAATAATGACCTGATTTTATTGGGCGAAGATATTGAAGATAAAAATATATTTAACCCTAAGGAATATGGAGGCGCATTTAAAGTAACAAAAGACTTAAGTATTAATTATCCTAATCAGGTTTTTAATACACCAATAAGTGAAGCAGCTATAACAGGAATTTCATCTGGATATGTACTTGCAGGAGGTAAAGCTATTCTTGAGATTATGTTTGGAGATTTTACTACTTTAATATTCGATCAGCTACTTCAACATGCTTCAAAATTTGAAGATATGTATGCGGGCAAGATCCATTGCCCATTAATTGTAAGAACTCCTATGGGTGGGAGAAGAGGGTATGGTCCAACTCATAGTCAGAGTTTAGAGAAGTTTTTCTTAGGCATACCAAACTTGAGTGTAATTGCTTTAAACCATAGAATATCTCCAAGATATGTCTACGATATTCTTCTGTCTAGTTTTAATAATCCTTGTTTAGTTATTGAGAACAAAATTTTATATACTATTGAAAATTCTAAAAGTAAGTTGGTTGGCTATAAGTATTCATTTAATGAAAAAAGTGATACTATACCAAACCTGATAATTAGTCCAAAAGATTATCCATCAGAGCTTACAATTTTGTGTTACGGTGGATCTTTAATAGAAATTGAAAAAGTTACAGAAAAGTTATGTATCGAAGATGAGATTTTTGTAGATATTATTTGCCCTACAATAATATCAGAAATATCTGTAAATGAAATAATAACATCATTACAAATAACAAAAAAGTTGTTAATTGTAGAAGAGGGAAATAATTTTGCTTCTTGGAGTTCTGAAGTGATTGCGAAAATTTCAGAAAAACAACTAAATTCTTCGATAACTAGGATTAGTAACAATGAAACTATACCTTCTAGTTTTGATGCAGAACTAAATACTTTACCAAGTGTGAATAAAATTTATAAAACAGCATTAAATATAATTGATAATGATTAAAATAAAAATACCAAAACAAAATGCTAGTGATGATGATGTAATTATATCAGATATTTTTTTTAAAAGTGGCGAATATGTTGATGAAGACACTATAATATTTGAGTATGAAACATCCAAAGCTAGTTTTGAATTTGAAACAGTTAATAGTGGTTTTTTATATTATAATTTTTCAGTAGGAGATTCAGTTCAAGTTCAAACGGATGTTGCGTATTTGTCAGATTTAGAGCTTACTTCAGATGAAATAAAAAAAATATTTCCTGTATCAGATGAAACAAATTTCTCAGAGAAAAATATTACAAAAAAAGCTTTAAAATTAATAAAAGAAAACTCTATTGATGTAAAAGAATTTAAAGAAGATTTAATTACTGAAAAAGTTGTTAAAGAATTTTTAAGTAGTCTATCCAAAAAAGAGCCTACTTTGAATATCAATTTTAAGAAGAATGATATTGTAATTATGGGTATTGGGGGCCATGCATCAATGTGTATAGATATACTATTGGAACAAAACGAGTTTAATTTAGTTGGTTTTATCGATAAAATAGAAACTTCAGATAAAAAGCATAATTTAAAATATTTAGGATCCTTAGAAAATTTAAATAATCTAATAAGTATGGGGTTGAAAAACCTGATTATTGGAGTTGGGTTTGCAGGGCAATTAAAGAAAAGAGAGAAATATTATGATGAATTCTCCAATAAAATAAATATTCCAACAATAATTCATAAAAAAGCAATAATTGAAAATAGTGCTAAGATAAAAGGAGGTTGTCAAGTTATGGCAGGTGCAATAATTGGATCTTACGTTAGTATTGATTCAAATTGTATAATTAATTCTGGCTCTATTATTAGTCATGATTCCACTATTAAAAAATCATCACACATCACTCCGGGTGCAATTTTAGCTGGAAATGTAACTATAGGAAGAAGGTGTACCATTGGAATGGGATCAACGATATATTTAGGATTAGAAATTTCAGATGATAAAGTTATAAATAATGGTGAAAATGTCAACTAAGCTAATTCCTCTATCAGTTCCAAATCTAAACGGAAACGAATGGCAATATGTGAAAGATTGTCTCGATACCGGTTGGATCTCTTCAGCTGGAGCATATGTTAATAAATTTGAAGAAGCTATTCAAAATTATACTGGAGCGAAATATGCAATAGCTTGTATGAATGGAACAGCTGGACTTCAAGTTTCTTTAAACCTTGCAGGAGTTTCCTCAAATGACATCGTTATAGCACCAAACTTAACCTTTGTAGCTACATTAAATGCTATTTCATACTCAGGTGCGCAAATAGCCTTGATAGATGTTTGTGAAGATTCTTGGCAAATGGATATTGATTTACTTCAAAATTGGTTAGCAAATAATACGACAACCAAATTTGTTAATGAGAAACCGGTAACCACAGAAATAACTTCAGGAAAAAAAATTGGTGCAATCATGCCAGTTTACGTTTTAGGGGGATTTATTGATGTTGACAAATTAGTAGAAATAAGTTCTACTTATGGTATCCCCCTAATAGAAGACAGTACAGAAGCACTAGGAAGTTTTAAGAATGGCAAGCATGCAGGAACGTTAGGTTTAACCGGTGTTCTAAGCTTTAATGGCAATAAAATAATTTCTACTGGTGGTGGTGGAATGATTTTGACAAATGATAAAGAAATTGCTAAAAGGGCAAAGCACATTACAACAACAGCTAAAACTGATCCTTTAGATTATTTTCATGACGAAGTAGGGTATAATTACCGCTTAGTAAATGTTCTAGCTGCTATTGGGGTTGCACAAATGGAAAACTTTGAAAGCATTTTGAAAAGAAAAAAAGAAATTGATGCGCTTTACAGAATTGAATTACACGGAGTTGGAGATATCAAATTTCAGGAGAATGATACTGATTCAGATCCAAATTGTTGGTTATTCACCTTTCGCACAAAAAAAATGAGAGAGTTGTTAGATCACCTGAATAGCCATAAAATTCAAAGTAGACCTTTTTGGACGCCGATGAATAATCTTCCCATGTATGAAAATTTAATTTATATCAATGATAATGATATTTCAAATAAAATATTCAAAGAGTGCATAAGTATTCCATCTTCGTCTAATTTAACAATAGATGCTCAATATAAAGTCATATCAGAAATCAAAAATTTTTATAAGTAATGATGTTACCAAATATTTCCGAGTTTATTAAGAATTATGTGACTAAGAGAGAAAAGAGTTTTTTTAGCAATGATTTAGTAGAGAATAAAGAAAAATTAATTAAAGAAATTAAAGGGAAATCAATTTTAGTAATTGGAGGTGCTGGAACTATCGGGTCTTCTTATATTAAGGCAGCCCTTAGGTATCATCCATCTGAATTAATAGTTGTTGATACTAACGAAAATGGTTTAACAGAATTAACAAGAACATTAAGGAGTGATTCTAAAATAACTGTTCCAGAAAGTTATTTGACGTATCCAATGTCATTTAATTCTGAAGTTTTTTATAAGATGTTTGAAAGTCACGGAGTATTTGATATTGTGGCTAATTTTGCAGCACACAAACATGTTAGAAGCGAGAAAGATTCATTTTCTATAGAGTCTATGATTAAAAACAATGTTTTAGATGCTAAAAGGTTGTTAGATTATCTAAAGCGTAACAAGCCCTCTCATTTTTTCTGTGTCTCAACTGATAAAGCTGCTAACCCGGTCAATGTAATGGGTGGATCAAAAAAGATGATGGAGAATATAATTATGTCTTACTCCAAAGATCTAAAAATTACAACAGCTAGATTTGCTAATGTTGCTTTTTCAAATGGTTCATTACTTTACGGGTACATAGAAAGACTACTTCAAAGACAACCAATTTCTTGTCCTTCTGATGTTAAACGTTTTTTTGTATCACCAGAAGAAAGTGGAGAGATTTGTTTATTAACAAGTATATTAGGGAATAGTGGAGATATTTATTTCCCAAAATTAGATGAGAATCAATTGGTGAATTTTAAAACAATAACAGAGGATTTCTTTAACTATTTAAAGAAAGATATGAAGGTTTGTAAAAGTGAAACTGAAGCAAAAGAGGTTGCATCAAAAATGAATGATGATTCTCCCTATCCAGTTTATTTTTTTAAAACAGATACAAGCGGAGAAAAGTTATTTGAAGAATTTTATACCTCTGAAGATGAAGTAAATTTTGATCTATACGAATCTATTGGAGTTGTTACTAATTCCTTAAAACCTTCTTTTTTTGAAATGGAAATTACGATTAAAGAAATTGAAACTCTTTTTAAAAGAGAATCCTATAACAAAGAAGGTATTATAATAATAATGAATAAAATTTTACCCAATTTTAATCATATTGAAACGGGTAAAACTTTAGACCAAAAAATGTAAAAAATGTATTATCTACTAAAAAGAACTTTTGATATCTTAACTTCTGGAATAGCTATTGTAATTTTAAGTCCCCTACTTATTCCAGTAATTATTGGACTAAAATTGACAGGTGAAGGGTATGTTTTTTACAAGCAGGAACGAGTCGGGTATAGAAATAAGAAATTTTTAATTTGGAAATTTGCTACGATGCTTAAAGATAGTGCTAATATGGCTGGAGGTATAATGACAACAAATAAGGATCCCAGAATTACTCCTATGGGTGGTTTTTTAAGGAAGTCTAAAATTAATGAGTTACCTCAATTATTTAATATTTTTTTTGGTTATATGAGTGTTGTTGGACCTAGACCTGTAATGGAAATTAGTTTTCAATCCTATCCAGAGAAAATTCAAAAAGTGATTTACAATGTCAAGCCAGGATTAACAGGGGTTGGTTCTATCATATTTAGAGATGAAGAAAAATTAATAACTGATGTTAAAAATAATGGAGGAGATGTTTGGGAGTTTTATAAAGGGAAAATTTATCCATTTAAAGGAGAATTAGAAATTTGGTATCAAAAAAACAAATCATTCCTTTTAGATCTCAAGGTTATTTTTGTTACAGCGTGGGTGATTTTTAATCCTAGCAGTAAAATTTATAATAAGTTATTTAAAGGTTTGCCTAAACGAAATTTTTAGGACAAATTAATCAACAAAAAATGAATCGTTATTTTACTAAAATTGAAGAAAACATTAGGTCATTAGGTTTTAAAATAGAATCCAAAGATTTTGAAAGACCTTGGGGAGGTTTCCTCGTTATTGATGAAAGTCAAGCACAAGATTTTTCTAATAAATTCTTTGAAGGTTTAGATGTAAATACTTTAAAAATTGGAGGAAAATTAAGTCCTAAAATTTTAATCGTTAAACCAGCAGCAAGATTATCTTGGCAGTACCACAATAGGCGTGCAGAAATTTGGCAAGTATACAAAGGATCTGCTGGGATTATTAGAAGTGATTCTGATGAAGAAAATGAGATGAAAGAATATAATGAAGGTGATCAAATCATTTTAAAACAAGGTGAGCGTCACCGTTTAATAGGCTTAAACGAAACCTCTGTAGTGGCAGAAATTTGGCAACATACTGATGCTACTCATCCTTCGGATGAAGACGATATTATTCGCGTACAAGACGATTTTGGAAGATAAAAAAGAATAACATGAGTATGAAAAAAGGAATGATAGTCTCTGGATATTTTAATCCCATTCACAAAGGACATATCGAGTATTTTAACAATGCGAAAGAATTGGCGGATGAATTGTTTGTGATTGTTAATAGTGATCATCAAAGAGGTCTAAAAGGAAGTAAAGAGTTTCAGCAAGAACAAGAACGTGTATTTATAGTTTCTAATATTAAATCTGTAGATTATTGTATTTTATCTATTGATGAAGATAAAACGGTTTGTAAAACTATTGAGAAAATTGCACAAGATTTTGGTGAAGAATATGATCTTAATTTTGCAAACGGTGGAGATCAAAATAATAATACTATCCCGGAGAGATCGATCTGTGATCAGATGGGGATTTCACTTATTGATGGTTTGGGAGATAAAATACAGTCAAGTAGTTGGTTGTTAAAAAAGTAAATTTTTTTAGTTAAATTTGAATTCACTTTTTAATTTTACTAGATATGCCATTTGATCCAAAAACAGCCCGTAATGCAGGAAAGAAATCTAAAAGAGGTCCTGCGAAAAAAGAAGCTTCTACGATCAAACAAAAAATGGAATTGTTGTATGAAGAAATTCTAGATGAACTCTTAGTAAATCAAAAAAGTCTTACAAAAACAGAGCGTGTTAAGTTGTTTGTTACGCTATCCAATTATATTTTCCCAAAAACAAAGTCAGTTCGAGACAAGTTTACTTTAGATAAACTCAAGGAAATTGATAGTCAAGGCATTTTTGACAGAGAACGAGATCCTACCAAATAACTCCATCTTTCCCTAATCTAAACAACTTTTAACTTAAAAATGTTTTACAGCATTTGCCAAAAATAAACAATAATTAAATGTTTTTTAACTCGATAGATTTTGCGATATTTCTTCCAATAGTTTTCATATTGTATTGGTTTGTAGTACAAAAGAACCTAAAACTACAGAATGCTTTAATCGTTGTTGCCAGTTATGTTTTCTATGGATGGTGGGACTGGAGATTTCTGTCACTTATTATCTTCAGTACTATTGTTGATTATGCTATTGCTCAAAAACTTAGAACTGAAAAACAGCAATCAAAAAGAAAAGTACTACTCTAGACAAGTATTATTGTAAATCTTGGTTTTTTAGGTTTTTTTAAATACTATAATTTCTTTTTAGAAAGCTTTGTTGATACCTTTAGTCTATTTGGTCTGGAAATTAATGCTAATACACTTAATATCATTCTGCCAGAAGGAATTAGTTTTTATACCTTTCAAACTTTAAGCTACACTATTGACGTATATAAGAAGAAGTTAGAGCCTACTAAAGACTTTTTAGCCTTCTCTGCTTTTGTTTGTTTCTTTCCTCAGTTGGTAGCAGGTCCTATCGAAAGAGCTACAAACTTACTTCCTCAGTTTTACAAGAAAAGAATTTTTGAATACCATAAAGTAGTTGATGGAATGCGTCAGATATTATGGGGGTTATTTAAAAAAGTAGTAATTGCAGATAATTGTGCTGAATTTGCAAATCAGATATTTAATAATTCAGCTGATATGAACGGCAGCAGTTTAGCACTTGGTGCGATATTCTTTACCTTTCAGATATATGGTGATTTCTCTGGTTACTCTGATATTGCTATTGGAACATCAAGGCTTTTTGGTTTTGATTTAAAACAAAACTTTGCCACTCCCTACTTCTCAAGAGATATAGCTGAGTTCTGGAGACGTTGGCATATATCGTTAAGTACATGGTTTAGAGATTATCTATATATACCATTAGGAGGAAGTAGAGGTGGTCCTTGGATGAAAGTGAGAAATACATTTATTATATTCATAGTAAGTGGGTTCTGGCATGGTGCCAACTGGACTTTTATTGTTTGGGGAGCACTAAATGCAGTTTACTTTTTACCACTACTTCTAACTAATAATAATAGAAAAAATTTAGGTGTTGTGGCTGAAGATAAAGCACTTCCTTCATTCAAAGAAATATTTGCAATGCTATCTACTTTTTCTCTTACAGTATTTGCATGGATCTTCTTTAGAGCTGAAAACATAGAGCACGCATTTAGTTATATTCGAGGAATATTCTCTTATGACATAATAAGCATACCTAAATTTTATAATAGATTAAATGCATCGATAACAATCTGTTATGTTATTATTTTTTTAATAATAGAATGGTTAGGAAGAAAAGATAAATTTGCTTTACAAAACTTAAATAAAATCCCAGACTTTTACCGATGGATGATATATTTAATCTTAAGCTTGCAGATTTCATATTTTATGTCTGTTATGAATAATCAACAATTTATATATTTTCAATTTTAGATTATGAAAGAATTTATAAAAAAAATATCAATTTTCAGCCTTATTTTATCTGCTATTATAATCTTTATTTCTTCAATTATTAATTACACTTTAGACCCATACGGTCTAATAGGTTCAATTTCCAATGATTACAAAACTGAGCCAAACATGAGAAGCCTAAAAAACTGGTATATTTCTGAAAATAATTTAAAACAGTTAAATTTATTTTTTTCAAATTCACGAGGAGGGACTTACATTTTTAAGGATTCAAGTTATTATAATATGTCATATTCAATGGGGGTTACACCTCAGTTTCATGAAGACATTAAAGATCATATAGATAATGGTGTTGATATTAAATCTATTATAATTATGATTGATGAATTGTCAATATATAATGATGGTGAAATGCATGCAGCCCAACCTTTAAGAAAAAAATATAATAAAAAAGATTTATTTTCGTTTTTTATGATTCCCCCAAGTGGAGAAAAAATATTAGATATCTTTTCTCCAAAGAATAAAAAACATATTAAATTTAACCTTAAAAAAGATGGGTCACAAGAATATAAAAATTTCAATATTTCCCAATCATTAGACACTATTCAGATACAAATTCCAATTACCTACCCATCATTAAAAACTAAAAAAGCTTTTTATGATTTAAAAAAATTAATTAATTATTTGAACTCTAAAAATATCGATGCTTATATAGGTATTCACCCAATATCTTACTATAATTTTCAAAAAAACACAGATAAAATCATACAATTAAAATCATTAGTATCATTGCTAAACACAAATAATATAAAATGTTTTAACAATCTTACAATTATTAATGACAATGAACAAAAAGCATTATTCTATGATTCAAACCATTACAGTCCTGTATTAGCAAAACTTGTAATTGATCAACTCATTCAATATGAAAATAAAAAATAGAATGTTTAATGTTTATGGTTGTTAATCATAGGTATATCACTTTCCGTTACATGAGCTTTCATATGATAAATTATAAAGAAACCCTTTATTTTGTAGCTACCTGTTTACAATCTCTTTGGAAAGCTAGAATAGATTATTAATAGAAAAACAGCTGCAATTAGATATGGTAGACTGGGATGTATTGTAATTGATAAAAGGTGGTAAAAAGGAAAGCTAATCCAGTTCGGAGTGAAATTATAGGTTGATAATTGCTATTACCAAATAACTCCCGCTTTTTGCATAAACAAATCTGCCAAAGCATCCTTGTTCTGATGCGTACCAATATAGGTTAAAAACGTACTCTCTTTCGTGTGTCCAGTTATGTTCATCAATAGCGGTGTTTCAATTTTTCCATAATAGTTGGATGCAAAAGACCTTCTCATAATATGTGAGGTTACAAACTCATACTTAGGTGCTGTAACCACTTCCTTTCTTCTGGTTTTAGGATTGTTTTTGAAACCACGAACTACTTCATCAATTCCCGCAATTTTACAAATCATTTTTATTTGCTTATTAAAAGCCACTTGAGAAAGTGCTTTTGGAAATTCATTTTCTAAGAGCGCGATCACTAGCGGATCTGCTACGCCAATGGTAACTGCTTTCTTTGTTTTCTGCTGCATGATATCTATGTAAAGTCCATTAGTTGCTTTTCTAAGGTTACTAGGTTTAAGGCCTGATAAATCAGAAACCCTTTGTCCAATAGAGAGACCAATCAACAACCATTTGTAACTATCTTCTAAATCACTTGGTATCCGCTCTAACCCCTTCAATACTTTTATTTCTGCTGGATTCAGAAAATGAATGATTCGATCTGAACTCTTCGGTTTAAAGGATTCTATATAATTAGAGTAGGGATGAATCGCATAACCACTCTTCTCTGCATCTCTTAAAATAATCTTCAATAATTTTAGTAATTGACCACAGTAATTATCACTGTATTGTTTCTCGATTTTTATAAATCGAGTGAAAGACTCCGCAGTGTTTTTATCGATTGCACCGAGGTGTAATTTTTGAGATTTCTCAAATTCATATTCCTGCGTAATCCTATAAAGTGATTTATAGGTTCGAATGGTATTATGAGCCAATCCGACAGTTCCATATCCTTTGACTCTTTTTGTAGCGGAATTTGCAATAAATTCACTTAAATATTCCAAAAACAAGGTTCCATTTCCTATTTTTCAATGAGAATTATTGACGTGTATTCGAGGTTTTTTATAAAAATCAATATGCATTTAACGTATGTTATTTAAATTATTTAACATAAATATAGCGTTTGTTTTTTATCCTTATAACAATTTAAGAATTACAATTTAACAAGATATTCTATATAAATATACGTTATTTTTTTGTAATAAAAAAGCTAATTGACTTATTTTCGAGTAGTTGAGTCGATTTATTTTTGAATACTACGGACTGTAGTTGTTGAAAACACACCTATTAAAATCAACTAAATTATTATCAATATTTTGGAAATTGAAAGCTGAAAATTATTGTGTTATATCTCTTATCTTTAAACCACTTAATTATTCAGATACTCTTTAA
>Ga0209384_1000411_pt1 | contig 27772 bp, 25 predicted proteins | sample CoawatmetaG05DNA_FD_187511 | JGI IMG/M metagenome (GOLD analysis project Ga0209384, IMG submission 187511) | Marine microbial communities from the West Antarctic Peninsula - Coastal water metaG058-DNA (SPAdes) (version 2) | ecosystem: Environmental > Aquatic > Marine > Coastal ... | reverse complement strand
ATTGAACTCCAGCATCCATAAGAGCCATCGTTCCTGAACAAACTGTTGCCATTGATGATGAACCGTTAGATTCAAGAACTTCACTTACAACTCTTACTGTGTAAGGACAGTCATCAGGAATCATACCTTTTAATCCTCTTTGAGCTAAATTACCATGCCCAACTTCTCTTCTAGAAGTTCCTCTTAATGGACGTGCTTCACCAGTACAAAATGGCGGGAAATTATAGTGTAAATAAAAAGTTTCTTCACCTTCAAAAGAAGGCATATCAATTTTGTTAGCATCTCTAGATGTTCCTAGTGTAACAGTTGCTAGAGCTTGAGTTTCTCCTCTGGTAAATATAGCTGAACCGTGTGTTGATGGTAAATAATCAACTTCACACCAGATATCTCTAATTTCATCTGTTTTTCTACCGTCAAGTCTCACACCTTCGCTTAATGTTAGCTCTCTTATAGCTTCTTTTTGAGACTTGCTAAAATATGTTCCAATTAATTTACCATACTCTTCAATTTCCTCATCGCTAAAAGATGCTTTAACTTCTTCTTTTAAATTTGAAAAAGCTAAACTACGTTCAGCTTTAGAAGTGCCTTTCTTTGCTATTTCATAACACTTGTCATATGATGCATCATGAACCTTTTTAGCTAATTCTTCATTTTCATCGCTAGTTTCATACTCTCTAACTTGCTTTCTACCTACGGCATCAGCTAATCTTTCTTGAGCCTCAATTTGTATTTTTATAGATTCATGAGCAAATTTTATTGCCTCAGCCATTTCTTCTTCACTACATTCATCCATTTCTCCTTCAACCATCATAACTGAATCAGCTGAAGCACCAACCATCATTTGAATATCGGCATTAGCTAATTGAGCTCTACTTGGGTTTATAACAAATTCACCATCAATTCTAGCTACACGAGCTTCAGAAATTGCACACTCGAAAGGAAAGTCACTCAATTGAATAGCAGCAGATGCAGCAAGACCAGCTAAAGCATCTGGCATTACATCTTCATCATGTGACATTAATTGAATCATTACTTGTACCTCAGAATGATAATCTTTTGGGAATAACGGTCTAAGAACTCTGTCTACTAAACGCATTGTTAATACTTCTCCATCACTAGGCCTAGCTTCTCTTTTAAAGAATCCACCAGGATATCTTCCTGCAGCAGCAAATTTCTCTCTATAATCTACAGTTAACGGAAGAAAATTTACATTTGATGCTTCATAGTTAGAAACTACAGTACATAAAAGCATAGCTTTTCCCATTTGAACAACAACTGATCCGTGGGCTTGCTTAGCAAGTTTACCTGTTTCTAAAGTTATTATCCTACCATCTCCGAGATCGATGGATTCATTATAAGTTTTGATTTTCATATTTTTCATTAAATTAATTAAGTTGTGTTGTGCCTTAAGTAGAAAACCAATGAAAAACTATGATAAAAATATCTATTTACGTAGATTAAGTTTTTTAATAATCTCTCTGTAACGATTGATATCTTTATTCTTTAGATAGCTTAATAAGCTTTTTCTTTTACCAACCATCATAACTAAGGATCTCTCAGTGTTATAATCCTTACGATTATTTTTAAGATGTTCAGTTAAATGATTAATTCTTTTTGTGAACAAAGCAATTTGTCCTTCAGATGAACCAGTGTCTGTGTCAGACTTTCCGTGTTCTTTAAAAATTTCTTTTTTGTTTTCTTTTGTTAAATACATGCCAATATTTTTATAAATAATTATTATGTAACCAATATTAATTTATTGGAGCGGCAAATATAAGATTAAATTTTTAAAATTTAGCAACTATTTGTTCAATTGCCTAATAGGCCTATTTAGAATTAAATCAAAGTAAAGATTTATTTTTTCTTTCAGTTCAGTTCTTGCAGTTATAAAATCTAGAAATCCATGTTCAAGAAGAAATTCAGATTTTTGAAATCCATCGGGAAGATCTTTTCCTGTGGTATCCTTGACAACTCTTGGGCCAGCAAAACCAATTAAAGCTCCAGGTTCAGAAATATTTATATCTCCAAGCATGGCAAAAGAAGCAGTGGTCCCACCAGTTGTAGGGTCAGTGCACAAAGAAATATATGGTAATTTATGATTAGATAACTGGGCAAGTTTTGCTGAGGTTTTAGCCATTTGCATTAATGAAATAGCACCTTCCATCATTCTTGCACCTCCAGATTTAGAAATTATAACCAAAGGAATTTTTTTTGAAATAGCAAGATCTATTCCTCTACTTATTTTTTCTCCAACTACAGACCCCATCGATCCACCTATATAACTAAAATCCATACAAGCTATAACAACATCTAAACCTTGAGACTTTCCTATAGCTACTTTAATAGCGTCATTTAGTCCAGTTTTTTTAAAGGCTTCCCTAGTTCTGTCTTTGTAAGATTTAGTATCATTAAATTTAAGAGGATCTTTAGAATAAATTTTTGAATCAATTTCTTTAAACTTACTATCAAATAAAATCTCAAAGTATTCTTTGCTGCCGATTCTTATATGAAACCCATCTTCTGGAGAAACATAAAAATTTTTTTCTAATTCTTCTGTATCAATAGTCTTTCCAGTTGGAGTTTTATACCAAAGACCCTGTGGAATGTCTTTTTTTTCTTCTGTTGAAGTTTGAATACCCTTAGATTTTCTTTTAAACCAAGCCATATAGATAAATATATTAATTCAAATATAACAAACCTGAATTTAGTGAAGTGTATTTACATTATTAAGATCGTGAAAGGCTTGAGAAAGTCTTTTAAGAAAGCTTTCTTCTGCTTTTCTTAGCCACACCCTAGGATCGTAATATTTTTTATTAGGCACGTCTAATCCATCTGGATTTCCTATCTGTGCATTTAAATATTCCTCATTTTCTTTAAAGTAATCTCTAACACCAGACATAAAAGCATACTGCATATCAGTATCAATATTCATTTTAATGGCACCGTAATCAATGGCTTCTCTTATTTGTTCAACAGAGGAGCCTGATCCACCATGAAAAACAAAATCAATAGTATTGTGACCAACATTATATTTTTTTGAAATATAATCTTGAGAATTTTTTAAAATTTTAGGAGTTAGCTTAACATTACCAGGTTTATAAACTCCGTGAACATTTCCAAATGCTGCAGCAATAGTAAACTTGTCACTGACTTTTGATAATTCTTCATAAGCATAAGCAACTTCTTCAGGTTGAGTATATAGCTTGGAATCATCAACTTCAGTATTGTCAACTCCATCTTCCTCACCACCAGTTATTCCAAGTTCTATTTCTAATGTCATACCAATCTTACTCATTCTTTTTAAGTAATTTTTGCAAATAGATATGTTTTCTTCAATAGGTTCTTCGGATAAATCTATCATATGAGAACTAAATAGTGACTTACCTGTTAACTCATAATGTTTTTCACTAGCATCTATTAAGCCATCAATCCATGGTAATAATTTTTTTGCAGCATGATCTGTATGAAGAATAACAGGAACATTATAAGCTTCTGAAAGTTCATGAACATGTTTGGCACCAGCTATTGCTCCTTTTATTGCAGCGTTTTGGTTTTCATTAGATAAACCTTTTCCTGCATTAAAAACTGCTCCACCATTTGAAAACTGAATAATTACAGGGGCATTTAATTTAGAAGCCGTCTCTAAAACGCCATTAATGGTATTTGATCCAATTACGTTAACCGCAGGAAGAGCGAACTTTTTTTCTTTAGCTAATTTAAATATTTCTTGAACTTCGTTTCCAGTAGCTACACCGCCTTTTATTTTATTAATCATAGTAACTATATTATTAGTTCGCTAAACTAAAAAGAATTATTGAGCCTAAAAAGGATAATTTAAGCCAATGTTAAACACAGCTTTTTTTAGATTAAAATCTGTTAACCAACGATCTTTTGTTACTAATACTGGATTGTAAGTTTTTAGCCCCATATCAAGTCTTAAAACAAAATAGCCTAAATTATATCTCATTCCAAAACCACTTCCAATAGCTAATTCATTTAAGTCTTTCAAACTCTTAAATGTTCTTTTTGGATCACTTGTACTATCAAATACATTCCAAATATTACCGAAGTCAGTAAATAAAGCTCCATCAAGCTTTCCAATTAAATTAAACCGGTATTCAATGCTCATAGCGATCTTCATGTTCGCTTCGTTGAATTCGCTTATTGCTCCACTGCTTCCAGGGCCAAGCCTATAGACTTCCCAAGCCCTATTATCATTTGAGCCACCAGCAAAAAATGATTTAGAAAAAGGAATACTATTTGAGTTTCCAAATGGAACGGCAATTCCAAAATATCCTCTAAAAGCTATTGATGAATTTGAATTTATGAGCCAATTATTTGTATAGCTAAATTCAGTTTTAATATATTGAGAATATGTAAGTCCTAAAATTTTATTATTACCAAATTGATCTAAATCAACATTAAATTGATTAGCTAAAAAATCTGTGAGAGATCCAGCTAGTTCTAATTTAAATATGGTTTGAGAAAAGTTTTTATCATAAATACTTTTTCTGTTATTGTTTGTTATGGATAAACTTGAACCAATAATTAGATTATTTGAAGTTAATCTATTTCTTCTCTCATTTATATAAGACACATTATTATAGTCTTCATTATTTAGTAAAAAACTTTTAGATATTACTTCATTTATAAATGAATCAATCCCACTTGGAATAATTAATTCATTCGCTGAATTGAAATATGAATTTTTCGCATTATTTTTTATAGCAATTGAATTAATAGTATTGAAAGAGTTAGAGTAAATATTAAAATAATTGACGCTATTTTTATTATTAACTAATTCAATATTTACAAGACCTATATTTATTTTTTTATTTTTTTCATTATTCCAATCATAATTTATATCAAACTTGAAATTTTGTCTATCCAATCCAATGTTAGTCTGTTTTGATGTTCCAATTCCTATATAAGTAATAGGTTTTTTATTAAGATTTTCTATTTTCTCAAATTTAAATGGACTGAAAAATCTAGGAAATTTAAACCTTATATCTACCCCAAATTCTGAAATAATTGTATTAGCAGACTTCCCAACGGTTCCTCTACTTGTGAATTCTAGTTTTTCGCCTCCTTTGAAAACATTTCTACTTGTTAAAGAACTTTGGAAAGCTAAACCTATATCTTCAATATTTGAATGCTTTAAATCAATTCCAAAACCAAGAGAAAATTTCTTTTTTGGAACTAACAGAATATTAGCTTCCAATTCACTGTTGGAGTTATTTAAATAATTGTAGCTAATTGAAGGATATTGAAAATTTTCAAAATTATTTAATTGATTGATTGTTTTAGACCTTATTAAATCGCTGTAGAGGCTATCTTTTTTAATCGCAATTAATTTTGCTAAAATTATAGGTTTATAACTTAAATCTCCAACTGAATAAATAGTTATTCCATTGTAAGAAATAAAATTTTTTAAATCATTATTTTTTAATTTTTCAATACCGTTAGTGTAAACATTAATTTTTTTAATGTAATGAAGCTTGTATTTCAAATTATAATTCAATAAATCATTATTCGATTTATTATCAAGAATATTAATGGTTACCGGAATACTTAAGTCAATAGCTGTTGTGTCCATTTTCAATTCAAATGATATTGAATTAATTTGAAAATTATAAACTCCAGAGTTTTTAAATAATTTATTTAATCTGTTTCTTTCTGATTCAAAGTCTAAAGTGTTAAACGGATTATTCTTTTTCAAGAAAGAATAAGATTTGTTTTTTTTGTATATCGAGTCTAAAACTTTGGATTTAATATTTGTTTTTATTGAATCAAGATAATATTGGTTCCCTAAATCAATATTATAAACAACTTTACCATAATTATTATTTTTTAAATCAAATATCGTTTTGGTTTTAATTTCAGAATTAAAATAACCATTATTTTTATAAAAAGATTTTAAATTTTCAATTGAAATTTTAGTTTTTATTGAATCAATTAGTTCTAATTTCTCACCATTTTTAATCTTCCACTGATTAAAATCTGTTTTATATTTTTTAATTTGATCAATTTGTTTTTGCGAAAAAACATCAATTAATTTAAGTTTTCTTTTTTTATTTTTTTTAAGCCAGGAATTAAAAGTTGAGTCAATATTTTTTTTAGAGGATTCATTTAAGTAGGCAGAAAACGGAAAACCTAGAAAATAATTATTTTTATTTTGGGTTAGTAATGGACTTAGGGAATCCTTTGAAATTTTATTTCCATTAACTATTATCTCATTAGATTTTAAAATAAGTTTTCCTTTCTCAATATTTTTAGAAATATTACACCCAATAAATAATGGGCTTAAGATTATAAATAATAGTATTTTTGTTAATCTATGTTTCACAGAAAAATATTATGATCAAAAATACATCTTTAAATATGGTTAGCAAAAAGGATATAAAATTGATAAAAAGTTTAAAACAAAAAAAATTTAGAGATTTATATCGCTTTTTTGTTGTCGAAGGAAAAAAATCCATTTCGGAATTTTTAGATTCAAATTATAAATTAGTTAAGTTGTTTTCAATTGATTGTTCTTTTTTTAATGATTTAGACAATCAAATTGAAATCTTAAGTGATGAATTAAGAAAAATAAGTTTTTTTAATAACCCAGATGATCATTTAGCTATTTTTAAAATCCCTGAAAATAATTCCATAAATGAAGATAGTTTAATAGTAGCCTTGGAGTCCATTAGGGACCCTGGAAATTTAGGCACTATTATTAGGACATGTGAATGGTTTGGAGTAAATGACATCATTTGTTCAAATGATTCTGTAGATTGTTATAATCCAAAAGTTGTGCAATCTGCTATGGGATCTCTTTCCAGAGTGAATATTAATTACGTAGAACTTAACAGCTATTTAAAAAATACTACATTAGAATTAATAGGAGCCACATTAAACGGAGAATCATTATATGAATCGAATTTATTATTTCATAAAGGAATTTTAATTTTTGGTAATGAAGCCAATGGTATTTCAGTTGAATTGTCTAATATGTTAAATCATAATTTAACAATTCCAAGATCGTTAAATAGTAGCTTTCCTGAAAGTTTAAACTTGTCTATTTCAGTAGGATTAATATTGGGTGAAATTAAAAGAAAAACTTTTTCTGTTTAATGAAAAGTTAAATTAATAAAAAATCCTCTTGTAGATAGTTTATCTATATTTCCAGTCCAGGGGCTTTCACTGTTTTCATCTGGAACAAGTTCATCTTTTAAAGAAAAAAGTCCTCTAATTGATGGCGAAAATTTAAAGTATTGTAAATAAAAATCTATTCCAAACCCTAATTCATAATACAAGTTATTAGCTTTTAATCTAAATACATTGTTCTTATTGTCTTCAGGACTATTTTGATTGCTAGATAGGTTGATTGATGTTGAAACTCCACCTAATAAGTAGGGCCTGAAATTATTCATTCTTTTAGAACTGAATTTTAGAAGTAATGGTAAGTGGATATAAGTAGATTTAACAGACCTTAATGTGTCACTATTTTGTGTAAACTTAGACCTCTCGTTGAATATTAAATTCAGTTTATTTGTGTGCAACCCAGGCTCAAATCTTAGGTTTAGATGTTCGCTAATTCTCAAATCTCCAATTAGTCCAATGTTAATTCCCATACTTTCTTCAACCCACGTCGAATAACTAGGGTTTTCCTTGTAGTCTAGCTTGTAGTTATATTGATTTACACCAATAAAATAACCAAAATGTAATTTTTGTTTGTCAAAGTTCTGAAGATTGTCCATTCTGGCATTGTTTTTTTGACAAACACCAGATGAAAAAAATATTAATAACAATAAAATAGGAATTTTTTTAATCATTTTAATATTCAAATTTAAGAAAGATAAATGGGTATTTAAATTTAATTTTTTAAAAAAATATTATTCATTTTTTAAAATCAAGTATATTTGTAACTCATATAATGCTATACACATGAAAATTATAATAGCAGGAGCTGGTGAAGTGGGATATCATTTAGCAAAACTTCTTTCCTTTGAGTCTCAAGATATTATCTTAATTGATAATAATGAGTCTAGTATTAATATTGCCGAAAATAAACTTGATATTAAAACTATTGAAGGTGACTCAACTTCATTGTCAGTTTTACAAAAAGCTGATGTTCAGAGCTCTGATTTAGTTGTATCTCTTACAAGTTCAGAGTCAATAAATTTTACCACTTGTTTTCTAGCTAAACAATTAGGAGCAAAACGAACCATTGCTAGAATATCTAATGTCGAGTTTCTTGAAAGCTTAAATACAATAGATTTTGACTCTGTAGGAATTGATGAATTAATCTCTCCAGAAAATTTAGCTGTTGAAGAAATTAAACATTTAATCAATGAATCGGCATTTTCAACTAGTCATGATTTTGAACAGGGAATATTAAAAATGATGGGGATTAAACTAGAAAAAAATGCACCTTTTATTGGAAAAACTGTAATGGAAGCGGCTTCAGTTTTTCCAGGAATTCATTTTATGCCAATAGCGCTTAAAAGAGAAGATAGTGAGACTACTATTATTCCAAGAGGAAATACTATTTTTTGTGAATCAGATCAAGTTTATTTTATTACTAATAAGAAAGGTTTAAAAGAGTTGTACAATTTAATTGGTACAGTTAAACAAGAGATTAAAAATGTAATGATTCTAGGTGCAGGTAGAGTAGGTACAATGTTAGCTAAAGATCTCAGTGAAAAAGGTTTGAATGTTAAACTAATTGAAAAAAACAAAGAAAAAGCTATTCATTTAGCTGAGTATCTTCAAAATGTCATGATTTTAAATGTTGATGGAAGAAATGTTGATTTATTAGTAGAAGAGAATTTAAATAATATGGATGCCTTTATAGCCTCTACAGGAAATTCTGAAACAAACATCATGTCTTGTTTAATGGCTAAATCGAAAAAAATTAATAAAACTATAGCTCTAGTAGAGAATATGGATTATTTCAATCTTTCACAGTCTATAGGGATAGATACTTTGATTAATAAAAAACTATTAGCAGCTAATGACGTTTTTAAATTTGTTAGAAACGGAGATATAGTTGAGTTAGCTAAGCTCAATGATATGGATGCTGAAATTGTTGAATTTATAGTTAAAGAAGATTCGAAAGTTTTAAATAAAAAAATAGTTGATTTAAATTTTCCTTTAAATGCTATAATAGGTGGTGTCATTAGAGGAGGAATCGGGCTAGTGGTTTTAGGTAATTTTGAAATTCAGATTGGTGATCGAGTTTTAGTTTGCTCAAAACCAGATGCATTAAAAAAAGTTGAAAGTTTATTTTTATAAACATTTATGACTAAACTTAATAGAAAATTAATTTTTCACATCATTGGACTATTATTGTTGTTTAATGGCATTGCTATGCTCTTTTCTTCATTAGTTAGTCTTTTAACAAATGATGGTGTTTTGAAAGAAGTTACTGTATCTGCTGTTTTTACAATTGTTTTAGGCTGTATTATAATGTCCTTTACGAAAAGTAACATTAGACAGATTAATAAACGAGACGGATATATAATAGTTACTATTGGATGGTTAACTATGGTGATTTCAGGAATGCTCCCATATTATTTGACGGACTCCATAACTTTTTTTCCAAATCTTTTTTTTGAAACTATGTCAGGTTATACCACCACTGGTTCAACTATTTTAAATGATATTGAAGCCTTGCCAAAAAGTATTATCTTCTGGAGAAGTATGACTCATTGGCTTGGAGGTATGGGGATCATAGTTCTAGCTATAGCTATTTTACCACTTCTAGGAATAGGGGGGATGCAACTTTTTTCAGCTGAAGCACCTGGAACTGGAATTGGCGGTGATAAAATACATCCAAGAATTAGCGATACAGCTAAAAGGCTTTGGATGATTTATGTCGGTTTGACGTTGCTAGAAACAGTTCTTTTGAAATTAGCAGGAATGAGTTTTTTTGATGCTATTAACAATTCTATGAGTAATATTGCCTCAGGAGGATTTTCTTCCAAAAATGCAAGTATAGGCTATTGGAATGACGTTCCTATTATTCAATACATTATTATTATATTTATGTTTTTAGCTGGAACTAATTTCATACTTATATATTTTGGACTTACTGGAAAATTTAAAAAAATCTTTCAAGACACAGAATTTAAATGGTATCTGTCTTTCGTTGTAGTCTTTGTAGTAATGGCAACTTCAGTATTGTTTTTATCTGTAGATTTAAGCGACACAGATGTTTTTCATCCTCAAGTTTACGGAAGATTTGAAAGCAGTTTTAGACACGCTTTATTTCAAGTTGTAGCGATTGTCACAACAACAGGATTTGTTACGGGTGATTTTATTTCATGGACTCCATTTTTAACAATGTTATTTTTTGGAATTATGTTTTTGGGAGGATCTTCCGGTTCGACATCTGGAGGAGTTAAAGTAATGAGGCATCTAATCTTGATCAAAAATGGAATATTGGAGTTTAAAAAGTCTTTACATCCAAATGCGATTTTTCACTTAAGGCATAATAGTTCTGTTGTTGAAAAACCGATCATAATCCATGTATTAGCTTTTTTTATTTTATACTTAATATTGTTTATTGTTGGAGCTGGAGTACTTAGCTTATTAGGTCTTGATTTTGAATCTGCTATTGGAGGCGCTGCTTCCTCTCTAGGTAATGTTGGTCCAGCCTTAGGAACACTTGGACCTTTAAGCACTTTTGATAGTCTTCCGGTATTTGGAAAATATTGGTGTGCTTTTTTAATGCTAATTGGAAGGTTAGAGTTGTTTACTGTATTAATATTATTTACTCCTTATTTTTGGAGAGATCATTAGTCAATAAGTACTTTCCTAATTCTAGCTATTGCCTTTTTTATTTCTTCTTTTGAAGCAGCATATGATATTCTAATATTATTAGGAGATCCAAATGCATCTCCAGTCACTGTAGCTACGTGAGCTTCTTCTAATAAATAAATTGCAAATTCAGAAGCATTATTAATTGTTTTTCCTTTTAAAGTTTTTCCAAAAAATGATGAAATGTCAGGAAAAACGTAAAAAGCCCCTTGAGGATGATTTAATTTAACTCCTTTTATTCCCCCAACAAGCTCAATAATTAATTCTCTTCTTTCCTTAAATTCATCCACCATATATTTAATTTTACTAACAGGAGCTTCAAGAGCAGCTATTGTTGCACGTTGTGCAATACAATTAGCTCCGCTAGTAATTTGTCCTTGCATTTTAGTACAAGCTTTAGCTATCCATTCTGGTGCACCAATATACCCAATCCTCCATCCCGTCATAGCAAAAGCTTTTGCTAATCCATTAACAGTTATTGTTCTGTCAAACATAGAAGGTATTTTAGCAAAACTAAAATGAGGAACACCATAATTTATATGTTCATAAATTTCATCTGAAAGAATGAAAATTTTAGGGTAATTTTCTAGAACTTTAGCAAGTGCTAGATATTCTTCTTCACTATATACAGATCCACTAGGGTTATTAGGAGAGTTGATTATAATTAGTTTAGTTTTATCAGTGATAGAATCTTCTAATTGTTTGGGTGTGATTTTAAAATCACTTGAAATATCAGATCTTATTTCAATTGAATTACCTTCAGCAAGAGTAACTATAGCAGAATAACTAACCCAATATGGAGCTACTAATAACACATCATCACCAGGGTTAATTAAAACTTGAACAGTATTTGCTATAGATTGTTTAGCTCCTGTAGAAACTACAATTTGAGTAGGCTTGTAATCTAATCCATTATCTCTTTTAAATTTATTACAGATTGATTTTTTTAAATCAACATAACCATCTACTGGTGTATAAGAATTATAGTTGTCATCAATTGCTTGTATAGCAGCTTTTTTTATAAAATCAGGTGTATTGAAATCTGGTTCTCCAAGACTTAATCCTATGATATCTATGCCATTTTCTTTTAATTCTCTAGCCTTAGCAGCCATTGCTAATGTTGCTGAAATAGGAAGATTGTTAATTCTATCAGAAAGTTTATTAGTCATTTAAAAATTTATTAATTATATACTTTGAGGTTTCATACCCATTGTTTTAAGAAAACGAAAGTGGGCGCTAATCGCATCAAGAAATGTTTTGTATTCGTTATAGGGTAAGTTGAATTCTTTAGTAGTTTGTTTAACTATTTTAGAAATATTTTTATAGTGAATGTGGCTTATATTAGGGAAAATATGATGTTCAACTTGAAAATTAAGCCCCCCGCTAAACCAGTTTAAAAATCTACTTTTTGTAGAAAAATTTACAGTTGTAAATAATTGATGTATTGCCCAAGTGTTTTTCATATTTCCAGTATCATCTGGTAAAGGCATTTCAGTGTCTTCAATTATATGTGCTAATTGGAAAGTGATACTTAAAATTAATCCAGCAGTATAATGCATAACGAAAAAACCCAAGAAAATTTTTAAAAAACTTATTTTTAAAATCAATGTGGGAATGACAAGCCAGATAGATAAGTATATTATTTTTGATATAAATAATATACTCCATTGAGTTTTGGGATTTGGCATTTTCCCGTAAGATAATTTTCTTTTTAAATATCGTCTCATTTGAAGAACATCAGTTGTAATAGACCAATTAATTGTTAATAGTCCATATACTAAAAGCGAATAGTAATGTTGAAATTTATGAAACCTTTTCCATGGTGAGTGTTTTGAAAACCTTAATATTCTTCCAGCCTCTAAATCTTCGTCGTGACCATGAATGTTTGTATAGGTGTGATGCAATACATTGTGTTGGACTTGCCAGTTATATACATTACCTGCCAATATGTATATGGTACTTCCCATGATTTTGTTCACAATAGAATGTTTTGAATATGAGCCGTGATTTCCATCATGCATTACATTCATCCCGACTCCTGCCATTCCTATACCTATTAAAATTGTTAAAAGTAATTGAACCCATTGATTTAAATCAAATATCATTATTATAAAATAGGGTGCAATAAACATTGTCATCATTACGATAGTTTTTAAATATAGTTGCCAATTACCTGTTTTTTCAATTTTATTATTTTTAAAATAATTATTAACTCTTTTGTTTAGAGTTTTGAAAAATTTTTTTGTATCATTTCTTGAGAATTTAATATTTTCAACTTTATTTATCATGATTTAATTTTTATCAAATTAAAGATATTTATTTTGGTAAAATTATTGATGTAATTTTGAGTAAATAAAAAAAAGTTTTGAACATTATTAAATCTAATTTCCCAACCCTAACTAATTCTCAATTATTTCAATTTGAAAGTTTAACTAAACTTTACAAGGACTGGAATAATAAAATAAATATCATTTCTAGAAAAGATATTTCAGAACTAAACATTAGGCATATATTGCATTCTTTAAGTATTGCTAAAATAATAGACTTTAAGTCTAAATCTAAAATTCTTGATGTTGGAACTGGTGGTGGATTCCCTGGAATTCCTTTAGCAATAATGTTTCCAGAAGTATCATTTCATTTAACAGATTCTATTGGTAAAAAAATAAAAGTGGTCCAAGCTGTTGTTGATGAGCTAGGTCTTAGAAATGTTAAAGCTGAAAAAATCAGAGCTGAAGATGTTGATCAAACATATGATTTTGTAGTAAGTAGAGCTGTTGCTAATATGACTGATTTTGTTAAAATAGTTAATGATAAAATTTCACCAATTAATAACCATCCTTTTAAAAACGGAATACTGTATTTAAAAGGAGGTGACTTGAGTTCAGAATTAAAGAGTTTTAAAAGCGTAAAAACTTTTAATATTAGCGATTATTTGAACGACTCTTTTTTTGAAACAAAAAAAATTGTGTATTTACCTAATCCATATAAGGGTAAGGGTACTCAGTAGGAGGATTAAAATTTTCTTTTATTAACCTTGGAGAAACCCATCTTAAAAGGTTCAATTTAGATCCAGCTTTATCATTTGTTCCAGAGCCCCTTGATCCTCCAAAAGGTTGCTGACCAACTACCGCTCCAGAGGGTTTGTCATTTATATAAAAATTACCTGCACTATACCTTAAATGTCTTAAAGCATATTTAACACTTTCTTTATCATTAGAAATAAAAGCTCCAGTTAAGGCGTATATGGAAGTTTGATCAACTAAAGTTAGTGTTTCTTTCCACTTTTCATCGGCATAAATATATATGGTCACAACAGGTCCAAAAATTTCTTCTTGCATAGTAGTAAACTTTGGATTTGTAGTTAAAATTACTGTTGGAGAAACAAAGTAACCTTTAGAATCATCATAATCTCCTCCAATTAAAATTTCTGACTCTTTATCATTTTTCGCATGCTCTATGTAATTTACAATTTTATCAAACGAGCTCTTGTGTATCACGGCAGTCATAAAGTGTTGAAAATCTATAGGAGATCCAAGAGTTATAGTGCTAATCTGTTCTTTTAAATTTTCAAATATTTCAATAGATTTTGATTTAGGTATATAGACTCTTGATGCAGCTGAACATTTTTGACCTTGATATTCAAATGCTCCTCTGACTATAGCGGTTGATACCACTCTTGAATCGGCAGATGGATGTGAAACAATAAAATCCTTCCCACCAGTTTCTCCGACAATTCTCGGATAGTCTTTATATAAATTAATGTTTGACCCTACTTTAGTCCATAATTGTTTAAAAACATCAGTTGATCCAGTAAAATGAATTCCAGAAAGATTTGTGTTATTTAGCGCAATTTCAGTCACTAAAACAGGGTCTCCAGTTACCATGTTTATAACCCCTTTAGGAAGTCCAGCTTCATTAAAAACATCCATAATAATTTTAGCACTGTATATTTGGTGATCACTAGGCTTCCATAAAATAACATTTCCCATTAGAGCCGCGCTAGCACAAAGATTACCTCCAATTGCTGTAAAATTAAATGGTGTTATAGCATATACAAAACCTTCAAGTGGTCTGTACTCTAATCTGTTAGAAACTTCACCAACTGTAATCGGCTGTTCTTTATAGATTTCACTCATGTAAACTATGTTTAGTTTAAGAAAGTCTACTAATTCACAAGCAGCATCAATTTCTGCTTGAAATATTGTTTTAGATTGCCCAATCATAGTAGCAGCATTAATTTTTGATCTATAGGGTCCTGCTATAAGTTCAGCTGCTTTTAAAAATATTGCAGCTCTTTTTTCCCACGGAGTGTTAGTCCATTGATCTTTTATAGCTAATGCGCTATTTATAGCTTTTTCAACGTGACTTGAATTACATATGGAATAGGATCCAACAATTTTTTTATGATCATGAGGTGGGTTAATATTCTTCCTTTCTTCTGTATAAATTTCTTCATTTCCGATGTATAAAGGAATTTTTATATTTTCATTATACATTGAATTATATGTCTCTATGACATCCTTTCTTTCATCTGAATTTTTTAAATAATCTTTTATTTCTTCGTTTTTAAGCTCCGGCACTTTAAATGTTGATTGTTTCATTTATGATTTTTTATAATTTAAATAAGTTTTAGTTTAATGCTTGTGGAGCAGCAAGTTTAAAGGTAGGTATATAGGCTCTAAAATTTTTACCTGTATTTACATTAATCATGTTATAAAAACCTCTCATTGCTCCTACGGGTGAAGTGATGAGACAGCTGGAGGAGTATTCGTAACTTTCTCCAGGTTTGATTAATGGTTTTTGACCAATTACTCCCTCTCCATCAATTATTATATCTGGGCTTAACGAGTCAAATATTCTCCAATGTCTAGATTTCAATTGAACAATGCTTTTACTTTGATTAGTTATTTTTATAAAATAATTAAAGGAAAAATGAAGCCGATAATTCTTAAAATAAGATCCATAGTAACTTTCTTTAACTGCTACTTTAATTCCTTGTGTAACGTGATTTATCATCTTAAATGCTAATGTAAAGATTATGCAAAAATAAAACTAGTAGGTTCTGTTAATTTTTCACAAGAGAAGAAGAAATGGATGAATGACCAATTAATTTAAAATATTTATCATTGATTTTTTTTTGATATAATAATGCTGAATATATATTTTCTGTTTCCCAAAAATCTCCACCAAAATAATTTATTTCTGTGTTAGATGAATTTAAGTAGCAATAGATATAATTATAATAACCTTGTTTAAACTTAAAATTTCCTTCAAATTTATTTTTATTTAAGGATAATTCATAGTTTTTATCAGGCTTAAAATCATTAAATTCTCCAATAATATAAACTTTAGACTCTAAGTTAATAGAATTTGGTTTTAAAGTAAAGTGAACATTTGAATAGTCGTTTTCAATATCGAAATCACTAAACTGACTATTCAACTTGTAGGATCCATTTATGTCAGGGTTATATTCATATTTATTTTTAGTTCTTTCAAAATCGGTTACTAAATAGTTGTTATATAAGTTTTTTAAATCTGTTTTATATGTTCTGTAGTTAGTTGAAATAATATTTGAAGTGTCAAAACTTAAATATTCATTTCCTCCGTTATAATTAATCTCACGGAAAATTAATTTATTGCTTAATACATGTTTAGGTTTATCTATAATCCTTGAATTTAACCAGTTATTATTTTTTATAATTATTAATTTTAATATTGAAGAGCTGTTGTAGATTTTTGTGCAATTATTGCAATTTATAGTAGCATCAATGTTCTGAGAGGATTTAATATCTTCAATTTTATTAGACCTAGAAATAGACATGCTTATTGAAGTTAAGTTTTCGTTTACTGAAAACCTTTTTTCAAATACTTTTTGATCATTTGATAAATGTACACTTACAGAATAATTTCCTGAAACTTTAAAATCAAAATCATTGTTAGGAATTTTAAGTTTATAATGAGTGTAGCTTTGAAGAGTATTATAGGAACTTTTATAATTGTCTATTCTAATATCATCAAAACCATTTAAAAATTCTGATTTTAAAAGTCTAGAGGGATTCCATTGGTAGTCATAATGATTTATCTTGAAATAATAATTTTTTTCATCAGCCTCTATGTCGTCAAAACTCAAATAGAGATGGTCATCAAAACTAATTACAGGATAGTTAGAGTTGGTTTTTGAGTTTAATAATTTAATACTCTTTATGTCTTTAGAAAAATTTTGTTGCGTGTAATTTTTAAGACAAGCAAATAAAAGCAAAGATACAGTTACATAAAAGGTTTTGGCTGTCATATTATCTTTAAATATATTAATTTTTTTAGTTTATTTTCGAATAAAAATACTTCTTATTTAGAATTAATATAAATAAAAAATTAAATAGTAAATCAACTTTCACTTAATGCTTTTAATTAATAAATTTGCGTTTTATTTATTAGTAGAATAATTATGTCAAACGACATCAAAATTAAAAGTGGTTTAACTATCAATCTAAAAGGCGCTGCCGAAAACATTGTTAAGAAAGCTGCATTACCAAAATCAATTTCTCTAAACCCTGCAGATTTCCATTTAATTATTCCTAAAATGGTAGTAAAAATTGGTGATCATGTTAATGCAGGTGATGTTGTTTTTTATTCTAAGAATAATCAGGAAGTGAAATTTTGTTCACCTGTTTCAGGAAATATTAAAGATATAGTCAGAGGAGAAAAAAGAAAAATTATTGAAATTATCATAGATTTAGATTCTTCTCAAAAATCTAAGAATTTTACAACTTCCAAATTTGAGAATTTTAAAAGAGACGACATTATAGCTTTTTTGTTAGAATCTGGCTGCTGGCCATTTATAAATCAAAGGCCTTATGATATTATAGCTAATCCATCCGACACACCTAAGTCTATTTTTATTTCAACTTTCAATACTGCTCCAATTTCTGCAGATATTCAAATTATTTTAGATGATCAGAAGAATGAATTTATAACTGGAGTTAAGGTTTTAAGAAAGTTAACAGATGGCAATTTAAATATTTGTGTTAAAAAAGATAACCAATCATTTATTAATGAAATTAATGATGTTATTATTCATAATGTGAGTGGTCCTCACCCTGCTGGTAACGTTGGTGTTCAAATCCATCATATCGATCCTATTAATAATGGTGAAAAGGTTTGGACTATCGATCCAGAAGATGTAGCGATTATTGGAAGATTTTTTTTAACTGGTAATTATAACCCTTTAAGAACTATTGCTGTTTCTGGTCCGCCTGTTAAATATCCACAATATTATAAAACAATAGCCGGTTCTAAACTATCTGAAATAATAAATGATGCTGGCGTAAGTGACGGATTATTAAGATATATTAATGGAGATGTTTTGTCTGGAAGGTCTGTTGAAAAAGATAATTATCTAGGATTTTACAATAACACTTTTTCAGTATTAAGAGAGGGGAATCATTACAACATGTTTGGATGGATTCCTTTTATTAACAATAAAGTTCCCAGCATATATAAAACTTCTTTTTCTTGGTTGTTTCCAAATAAAAAGTATGATTTAGACACTAATATGAACGGAGAAGAACGAGCTTTTGTTGTAACTGGAGAAATGGAGCGAGTTTTTCCTATGGATATTCTTCCAATGCAATTACTCAAAGAATGTATGATTGGAGATATTGAAAAAATGGAAAATTTGGGTATTTATGAAGTAGCACCAGAAGACTTTTCATTAATTGATTACTCTTCTTCTTCTAAAATAGAAGCTCAACACATAATAAGAAAAGGACTTGATTTAATGATTTCAGAAGTAGGTTAATAGCATAATATGAATATTAGAAATATACTTGATAATTTAAAAACACCATTTAATAAAGGCGAAAAGTGGGAAAAATTTGCTCCTGCCTTTAACGCTTTTGATACATTTTTATTTGTACCAAATCATACTACTAAACATGGTGCTCATGTTCGAGATGCTGTAGATCTTAAAAGAACGATGATCACTGTAATAATTGCTCTTTTACCAGCTCTTCTTTATGGAATTTACAATACTGGATTTCAATATTATTCACAATTAGGAACTGATTTTAACACAATGGACGTAATTATTCACGGTTCATTAAAAATTCTTCCTATGATTGCTGTCTCTTATATAGTAGGTCTTACTATTGAGTTTGCTTTTGCTGTTTTTAGAGGACATGAAATTAACGAGGGTTATCTTGTTACAGGATTGTTAATCCCAATGATTATGCCGATAGATATTCCCCTTTGGATGGTTGGTCTTTCTGTTGCTTTTGCTGTTTTTATTGGAAAGGAAGCCTTTGGAGGAACAGGAATGAATATTTTAAACCCTGCACTAACCGCTAGAGCTTTTGCTTTCTTCGCTTACCCTACCTACATGTCAGGCAATCAAGTTTGGGTTTCTGAAGCTTCAAATATTGATGGTGTTTCTGGAGAAACTATTTTAGGAATGTTAGCTTCAGGTAATAATTCACTACCCTATGAACCGATGCAAATGTTTATGGGTTCTATACCTGGATCCATAGCTGAAACCTCAACTCTTATGGTTCTGCTTGGTGCTGCAATTTTAGTATTTACAGGCGTAGGTAGTTGGAGAATTATGATTGGAAGTGTAATTGGTGCTGCAATAACAGGAATGTTATTTAATTTATGGGGAGCAAACGAATTGATGAGTTTTAACTGGATTAATCATTTGATGGTTGGAGGATTTGCTTTTGGGGTAGTTTTTATGGCTACTGACCCTGTATCTGCTGCTCAAACCGTAAAAGGAAAATGGATATATGGTTTACTGGTAGGATTGTTTTGTATTCTAATTAGAGTATTTAATCCCGCTTATCCTGAAGGTGTAATGCTAGCAATTTTATTAATGAATGTTTTTGCACCAACTATTGATCATTATGTAGTTGAAGCTAATATTAATAGAAGAATAAATAGAAGTTTAAAAACTATAAAAACTGCTTAAAATGAATAGAGATTCAAATTTATATACCTTTTTATTTGCTACTATCATGGTATTTGTTGTAGCAACGGTTTTAGCCTTTACCTCACAATCTTTGAAAGATTTACAGTCTGAAAATGTTAGAAAAGAAAAAATGCAAAATATATTATCAACTGTAGGAATTATCATTGACAGGGATGGAGCTGAAGAGTTGTTTAATAAATACATTGAAGATCAATTGGCTATTCAAAATGACGGATCAATTGATGCCTCCGTGGATGTTTTTAATAATGTAAAGCTTTCTCTTGAATTAAAAAAAAACCCAGAAGACCAGGACTTTCCTTTATATGTTGCTAACATAGAATCTGAAAAATATTATATAATTCCTATAAGAGGAAATGGTTTATGGAATGCTATTTATGGTTATATTTCTATAAAGGAAGATTTAAACACAATTAAGGGAATCGTTTTTGATCATATTGGAGAAACTGCAGGTCTAGGTGCTGAAATTACACAAGATTGGTTTATTGAAAGGTTTGTTGATGAAAAATTATTTGACATAAATAATAATTTAGTCGGCATAAAAGTTTCTAAGACTAATAATGATCCAAATAACACTGATAAAAATGATCACGAAGTTGATGCGATTTCTGGAGCAACAATTACTGGAGATGGAGTTACAGATATGATTAAAGAAAGACTGGAGCATTACATACCTTATTTCAATACTCTTAGGTCAAATCAAATAGCTTTAAACTAGATACATGTCAAATAAAAACAAGGCTTTACTTTCAGATCCAATGGATGATAATAATCCAATAACTGTTCAGGTTTTGGGCATTTGTTCAGCTTTAGCTATAACAGTTCAATTAAAAGCTGCAATAGTTATGAGTATTTCAGTGATGGCAGTGATGGCAGCTAGTAATGTGATTATTTCATTGTTAAGGGATTTAATTCCTAACAGAATTAGAATTATTGTTCAATTAGTAGTCGTAGCGGCAATGGTTATTCTAGTTGATCAAGTACTTAGAGCTTATGCATATGATGTCAGTAAGGAGTTATCAATATTTATAGGCTTGATTATAACTAATTGTATAGTTATGGGGCGATTAGAAGCTTTTGCTTTAGGAAATGGTGTGTGGAGATCTTTTCTTGATGGAATCGGAAATGCTGCAGGTTATGGTTGGATTTTGATTTTAGTAGCTTTTTTCAGAGAACTTTTAGGGTCTGGAAAATTAGGCGGATTTCAAGTTATTCCAGATTTTGTTTACGAAATGGGTTATGTAGACAATGGTCTTATGTTATTATCTCCAATGGCACTTATCACTGTTGGTATTATTATTTGGATACAACGATCCAGAAATAGAAAACTAATTGAACAGGGGTAATTTAAATTAATAATAATTATGATTGATTACGCTAATTTATTTATAAAAAGTATTTTCATTGAAAATATGATTTTTGCTTACTTTTTAGGTATGTGTTCATATTTAGCTGTTTCAAAAACTGTTAAAACTGCTGTTGGTTTAGGTTTTGCTGTAATTTTTGTTTTAACAATTACAGTTCCACTAAACTTCTTGATAGATCAATACTTATTAAGACCTGGCGCGCTTGGTTGGGTTGGATCAGAGTATGCTGAATTAGATTTAAGTTTTTTAAGCTTTATTATGTTTATTGCAGTGATAGCTTCGATGGTTCAATTAGTGGAAATGATAGTCGAAAAATTTGCACCAGCTTTATATGGTGCTTTAGGAATTTTCCTTCCATTAATTGCAGTTAATTGTGCAATTTTAGGTGGATCATTGTTCATGCAAATAAAAGATTTTTCTGGAATTACAGAATCTGCTATTTATGGATTTGGTTCTGGAATTGGATGGCTTCTAGCAATTGTTGCGATAGCTGCAATTAGGGAGAAAATAGCTTACTCAAACGTTCCTGCTCCTTTAAAAGGGTTAGGAATTACCTTTATAATAACTGGACTTATGGCAATAGGCTTCATGAGTTTTATGGGAATTAAACTATAATTTTTATGACAATTACTACTTATATAATTTTTAGTATTATCGTTTTTTTAGCCATCACTATGGTTTTGGTTGGTATGCTTTTAGGAGTTAAAGCTAAGCTGCTTCCCTCAGGCCCAGTTACTCTTTTTGTGAATGGTGAAAGCGAGGTAGAAGTTTCTTCTGGAAGTACACTTTTATCAACACTTGGAAATAATAAAATTTTTCTACCTTCTGCTTGTGGAGGCGGAGGAACTTGTATTCAGTGCAAATGTATAATTACAGAAGGTGGTGGAGAAATTTTGCCAACCGAAAAACCTCATTTTAGTAGAAAAGAAATTGCAGAAGGCTGGAGACTTGGTTGTCAGGTTAAAGTAAAGCAAAATATGGTTATCGAAGTTCCTGAAGAGGTATTTGGTATAAAAAAATGGGAAGCAACCGTATTAAGAAATTGGAATGTAGCTTCGTTTATAAAAGAATTTGTAATTCAGATTCCAGAAGATATGGGTTATAAGGCGGGAGGATATATTCAAATTGAAATTCCCGAATGTGATATTGATTTTAAAGATATTGATATTAAATCTCATCCTGAAGAGCATCCTGGTGAGCCAGATAAGTTTAAGTTAGAATGGGATAATTTTAAACTTTGGGATTTGAAAATGAAAAATCCAGAGCTTGTAGAACGAGCTTATTCAATGGCTTCATACCCTGCAGAAGGAAAAGAAATTATGCTTAATGTCAGGATTGCTACACCTCCATTTGACAGAAATAAAAATGGATGGATGGATGTTAACCCTGGAGTTGCTTCATCTTATATCTTTTCTAGAAAAGCTGGTGATAAGGTTACTATTTCTGGTCCTTATGGAGAATTTTTTATCAATCATTCTGAATCTGAAATGCTTTACGTTGGCGGTGGAGCTGGAATGGCTCCAATGAGATCTCATTTATATCATTTACTTAGAACTCTAAAAACTGGGAGAAAAGTTAGCTTTTGGTACGGAGGCAGGTCTAAAAGAGAACTTTTTTATATAGATCATTTTAAAGCTTTAGAAAAAGATTTTCCAAATTTTAAATTTTATATTGCTCTTTCAGAGCCATTAGAAGTTGATAATTGGAAGGTTAAAGATAATTTAGATTCAGAAGGGGATGGCTTTGTAGGATTTGTTCACCAAACAGTTATTGATAATTACTTAAATTATCATGAAAACCCTGAGGATATTGAAGTATACTTTTGTGGACCTCCTTTAATGAATCAAGCTATTGAAAAAATGGCAGATGATTTTGGTGTTCCCCCTGAAAATGTCAGATTTGACGATTTTGGAGGATAATCTTTTACCAATCCCTTTAAGTGATTTAGAAAAGCACCAGCTTGCAATGAATATTGTTGGCAAACAACTAGAAGCTAAAAATTATGAATTTTTATCCGTCAATAGCCAATTAAAAAAAGATCCTCAATTTGTTTGTACAAAACAGAAAAAACTATCTTTCATAATAGTTAAGGCTATTTGTTATCCAAATGACCCTAGAGATATTATTATTTCACATCTTGGTAAAATTAAAGCTCATGCAACTAGTTTTAATGCAACATTGTATTATGCTGGCGTGGGATTAGCAAATTCTGAAAATTATGAACTCCCTTTGTTTAAAGACTCAGGTTATATTATTAATTTTAATGGACTTGAAAAAATTATATAGTTTACTTCTTTTAGCTTGCTTATGTTTGAGTTGCTCTAATTCAATCAAGCTGCATAAATATTCAGGATATGCTCTTGGCACTTCTTTTAGCATAGTTTATTCATCTAAAAACGAACTATTTAATATTGAAAAATTATCAGATTCAATTTTTTTTGAAATTAATAGATCACTTTCAACTTACCTTATTTCTTCTGACATATCTAAAATAAATAATGGGATTGACTCAATTATAGTTGATAGTCATTTTAAAAATGTTTTTAATCAGTCTAAATTAATTTGGAAATCATCGAACGGTTTTTTTGATCCAACTATTGGTTTATTAGTTAATGCATATGGTTTAGGTCCTAATAAATACCCAAATCAAATTATTAATATTGATAGTTTAATAAATCTTACTGGTTTTGAAAATGTCAGATTATTTAATGATAGAATCGTAAAGAAAAAAAATGGAATTTTTTTAGACTTTAATGCTATAGCTAAAGGTTATTGTGTGGATGTAATTTCTAGAATGTTAGTTGATAATCAAATTACTAATCACTTAATTGAAATTGGTGGAGAAATGTATGCTAGTGGATTTAATAGTTTCAAAAACTCGCCATGGAAGGTAGGAATTGCAGATCCTTTAAACTCTAGCACCAATAGTTATAAACTAGCAATCACTTTAAAAGATATGGCTCTTGCAAGTTCTGGAAATTATAGAAAATTTATAATTGACTCTTTAACCGGCAAAAGAATTGTTCATACAATTAATCCTAAAAATGGATACGCTTATAGCACTAATATTTTAGGAACTTCTGTTTTAGCCGAGAATTGCATGTTAGCTGATGGATACGCCACTGTTTTTATGGCTATGCCACTTGAAAAATCAAAGTTATTGATAGATTCTTTGTTAAATATTGAAGCTATGATAGTTTATTTGGATCAAGAAAAGAATGTAAAAACTTATTTCACAAAGAATTTTGAGAATCTAATTTTAGATTAATTTTTTGCATACAGGAATAACTTCATTTTTTACTATACTATACTTTAATATTTCATCATCATTAAATTTTGATGCATACTTAATTTGATCAACTTCAAACCCAATATTTTTTAATTTTTTAAAATAATCTAATCCATAAAGTCTTACATGGTCATATTGACCAAATTTCTCTATCCTTTCTTGTTTGTTAGTTATGCTATTATCCTCCAAAGTATTTTTGTTATTTAAATTAATAGGTACTTGAAGGATAGCCGTTCCACTAATATTTAAAACTCTAAAAATTTCCATCATAGCTTTTTTATCATCATTTATGTGTTCTAAAACGTGATTACAAAGAATGTAATCAAATGAATTATTTTTAAAAGGCATGTTGCAAATATCTCCTTTGATTTCTGCAAGCGGAGAGTTCAAGTCATAAGTTATGTAATTAATATTTTTTAATTTTTTAAAAACATTGTAAAAACATTGTTCAGGTGCTATGTGAAGAACTTTTAAATTTTTTTTAAAAAAAATAGTTTCATTTTTTAAATAAAGCCAAAGTAATCTATGTCTTTCTAGTGATAATGTTCCTGGACTTAGAGCATTTTTTCTTTGTAATACATATCCGTAGGGGAGAAATGTTCTATAGGATTTTCCATTAATTGGATCTGTAAAATTACTTCCTCTAAAAAAAAAATCTAAAAAAGGTTGCATAATTTTACTCCAGAAAATCAATTGAGGTCTTGGAATTATATTTATTAAAAATTTGATTATAAAGTTCAATTATTTAAATTTTTTTTCTTCATCACTTTTTATACCCAGAGATTCATAAATAAAATCAAAGGTTGAAAGTAAATTAGGTTTTCCATCAATTATTGCAATATTATGTTCAAAGTGTGCGCTTGGTAAATTATCTGATGTTAAAATTGTCCAACCATCATCAAGTTGATTTATTTTTGATGTGCCCATATTTATCATTGGTTCAATTGCGACTACCATTCCATTTTGTAATTTTTTTCCAGTTCCTCTTTTACCATAATTAGGCATTTCCGGTTTTTCATGCATTTGCTTACCTAAACCATGTCCCACGAGTTCTTTTACTACTCCATATCCATTTAATTCATTGTAGTTCTGTATAGCATAACCTACATCTCCAACTCTGTTTCCTAATCTAAATTCTGAGATTCCTTTATACAGTGAATCTTTTGTGGATTTTAAAAGAGCTTTAATTTTATCATCTACTTCTCCAACTTCAAAAGTGTAAGCATGATCACCATAATATTCATTTTTTAGTACTCCACAATCAATTGAAATTATATCCCCATCTTTTAAAATATTATTGTTTGGTATTCCATGTACTACTTGTGAGTTAGGGCTAATACAAAGTGTATTAGGGAAGTCGTATAATCCCAGAAATCCTGGAACAGCTTTATGATCCCTTATAAAGCTTTCTGCTAATGAATCAAGTTGTAATGTTGTTATCCCAGGTTTAATTTCTGAAGCAAGCATTCCTAAGGTTTTGGAGACTAATTGCGCACTTTCTCTTATTAGTTCTATTTCATCTTCGGATTTAATCAAACTCATAATTAAAAGTCTGCGTACGCATTTTTATAGTCGTTTCCACTTAAGATTTTGTAAATATCTTTTTCAATAGTTTCTATAGGGAATTCAACTATTCTATTTATTTCTTTACCATTTTTCTTAAATATAATAGTGGGAATATTTATAATATCTTGATTTTTTTCTAAACTATCAACTGTGGTTTTGTCGAGAGACATTGCAATTAGTTTCATTTTCTTGTCTTTTATCTTTAAATAATCTATTAGCTTAAAAAAAGCGGGGGTATGCATACGGCTATCACTACACCAAGTTCCCATAAATACAGTTATATCTATATCGTTTATCAAAGGTTTTATTTGATCAGCAATTTCCTGATCAAGTTTATAGTTTGTGTAATTTTCTTTAAACCAAAAGTCATGAGGTTTATTTTTGAGTTCATTTTTATTAAATACTCCTAGTACGTCAATATACTCTTCTTCATTAAGTTCATTGTCAATACTTTTGGAAGATTTTTTTGAATCATTACAAGAGATTAAAAAAATAAAGATAAATAAGAGACTGATTTTTTTCATAATTATTTTAATAAAGATTCGCAAGTCATTAGATTTGGCTTTTTTATTTTCATTAACTCAAGAATTGTTGGAGCAATATCACCCAAAATACCATCAGATATTTTTTTAATTTCATTGTCAACTAATATTATTGGAACCATGTTCGTTGTGTGCGCCGTGTTTGGACTTCCATCAGGGTTTATCATTACATCACAATTACCATGATCAGCAATCACTAAAGTCGAGTATTTCTTTTTAAGTGCCAATTCAATTATTTTACTCGCACATTTGTCTACGGTTTCACAGGCTTTTATTGCCGCATTAATATTGCCAGTATGTCCAACCATATCTGGATTAGCAAAATTTAAACATATAAAGTCAGCAGATTCGTCGTCAATTTCTTTTATAATTGATTCTGTTATTTCATTTGCACTCATTTCAGGTTTTAAATCATACGTAGCAACTTTTGGAGATGGACATAAAATTCTCTTTTCATTTTCAAATGGTTTTTCTCTTCCACCGTTAAGGAAAAATGTAACGTGAGGGTATTTTTCAGTTTCTGCAATCCTAATTTGTATTTTTTTATTTTTTGCTAAAACTTCCCCTAAGGTATCAACTAAATTGTCTTTTTCATAAATGACTTTAATATCTTCAAATGACTGATCGTAATTAGTCATTGTCACAAAATTTAAATCCATTTTTTTTAATTCAAACTCTTGGATATTTTCTTGAGTTAATACTTTAGTCAATTGTCTTCCTCTATCAGTTCTAAAGTTAAAAAAAATCACATAATCATTTTCCTTTATAAGACCTTTAGGCTTATTGTTTTTGTCAACTAAAATTATAGGTTTAATAAATTCATCTGTAATCCCCGTTTCGTAAGATTCTTTTATAGAATTAATAATATTTATTGACTTTTTGCCTGTGCCATTTACAAGTAAATCGTAAGATTTTTTAGTTCTTTCCCATCTATTGTCCCTGTCCATTGCATAATACCTACCTATTAAACTAGAAAGGGATGCTCCGCATTCAGATATTTTTTTATTTAGCCTTTCTATTAGTTTAATACTAGATTTTGGATCAACGTCTCTTCCATCTGTGAAAGCGTGAACGAATACATTTTTAAGGTTTATTGCTTTACTTTCAGATAAGATTTCTTCTAAATGACTTATGTGGGAATGAACACCGCCATCTGAAACTAATCCTATTAAATGAAGTTTAGAATTATTTTTCTTTACAGACTCTAATGTCTTTTTTA
>Ga0209384_1000410_pt1 | contig 27790 bp, 18 predicted proteins | sample CoawatmetaG05DNA_FD_187511 | JGI IMG/M metagenome (GOLD analysis project Ga0209384, IMG submission 187511) | Marine microbial communities from the West Antarctic Peninsula - Coastal water metaG058-DNA (SPAdes) (version 2) | ecosystem: Environmental > Aquatic > Marine > Coastal ... | reverse complement strand
AAGAAAGTATGAATGCTCAAGGTTCCGTGCTTTTCGAATGCCTTATTGGCAATCTTAAAAAATGGAAAAACCATGCTTTAGAATTGGTTCTTCCTGGCGGAATAGTTCTCAAAGCTCACAGAAAAGATCGCCTCGGAGATGTCTTTGTGGTCCTTTTTGAATGGGACACCAACACTTCGTTTTCAGTCATTTTAGAACAAGCAGGTAAGATCCCCCTTCCACCCTATATGAACAGGGAAGCCGAAGCAAATGACATTGACCGCTACCAAACGGTCTACGCCGAAAATAATGGATCAGTGGCTGCTCCCACCGCAGGATTACATTTTACTCAAGAAGTATTTCAACGTATGAATATGCTTGGCCACGAGCGAATGGAACTCACCTTACATGTGGGCGCTGGTACCTTTAAACCACTCAGCGATGGAGACATCAATGCCCATGACATGCATGCGGAGGAGATTCTAATCACACAGACTTGGCTACAGCAATACTTAAACCACGAAGGCCCTAAGTTCGCTGTAGGTACGACCAGTCTGCGTACCCTAGAAAGCTGTCATTGGATAGGAAATAACTTACTTACCCATGGACAACTAGAACCATTGGGCCAGTTCGACGCTTATGCTTTACCGCAGGAAAGAACTACAAGGGAATGCTTCAAAGCTTTACTGCATGAGTTAAAACAGCGCGGCCTTCAGTCCATCTCCTTAAAAACACAGCTCATGATTCGTCCTGGGTATCACATGAAATCAGTGCGAGGTATCCTTACTAATTTTCACCAACCGGGCTCTACCTTACTACTATTAGTTAGTGCTGGAATAGGCGATTCGTGGAAAGCGGTTTACCAGCATGGTCTGGACAATGCCTATAGATTCCTGAGCTACGGAGACTCTTCATTACTCTATTTTAAGTAAATGCTCCATCATTGTTACTATGTTTTTCTTAACGACATCCCTATAAGACCGTTCTTTAAAATGCGTTAATGCTTTTCGAACCTATCTGGTATGTACAATGCCTTTGGGCTAGACCTAGCAAGATGACTTATTCAGGCTCGGTTAACTTAAACGCCTTATAAATGCTATTTAAATATGCGGTCGGACTTCTATTTTACCTGCTAATATCAATTTCATTGCAAGCTCAATCCGTGCTATTCTACAACACGGAAAATTTATTTGACACTGTTGATGATGCGGGAGTGAATGACGAAGAATTCCTTCCAGAAGGCACAAAAGAGTTCGGTAGTATCAAGTATAGGCTTTGTATTAGACAAACTTCACGAGCCTTGCGTATGTCGTTCTTAAGCACACCATTGCCCTTAGAACTTATAGGGCTTTGTGAGATAGAAAACCGAACCATTCTACACGATCTCAAAAGCCATCGTGGTTTTAGAAGTACAGGGGATTGGCAAATTATCCATTATGACAGTCCTGACCACCGAGGTATTGACTGTGCCGCACTTTTGAACACCAATATTGCGCGACTTTTATACTCGAATCGTATACGATATTCAACAGATTCATTGGTTACGAGAGATGCATTGTTTGTTAGATATAAAAAACAGGATTCAACCACTGTAAACGTGATTATCGTGCATCTACCATCAAAACGAGGGGGAGCAGCAGCATCGAAATGGAAGCGAGACTATTGCTTGAAGCAAGTCTTACTGGTTGCGGATACATGCCTAGAACCTACCATTATTTGCGGTGATTTCAACGACAACGTTCATGCTGATTTTCTCCAACATCTTCCAATAGGGTGGACCATTAAATCTCCGGATATTCAGAGTATTAAAATCGGAGGGAGTTATAAATACAAGGGGCGATGGCAAACTATAGATCTTTGTTTGACCAACATACCTGCACTAGAAAGTGATATAATATCTCTAGCCACATTGCTTCAAAAAGACATTAAATGGGGAGGATTTAAGCCGCATAGACGTTGGCAAGGACAATTCTACATCAATGGTTTTTCAGATCATTTACCGGTATATTTTTTTAAACGTTGAATTACAATTAAATGGCTTAATTTCGTAGTAAATCAAATGATCTTTTGAATTATGAAAAAATTAATCGCTCTTGGTGCTATCACAGGTGCCTTATTTATGACCTCATGTAAGGTAAACGGTCCTGATGTGGAACCAATCACCTATCCAGGTGACTCTTTGGTGGTGACGAGTGTTGCTAAACCTTTAGTTATCGAAACTACCGGTGCTTGGTGTCAGTATTGTCCTAATGGCGCTGAAATCATGACTATGATTGATGGTGTACTAGGAGATAGTGTCGTACTTATCGCTAACCACGTTGGTGATTGGTTTGCTACGGACAACGCTGCATCTTCAAAATTTGATGATAACTTTCCAACTTCAGGTGTACCGAATTTCTATGTTAACAACACGGATGCTGGTCAAAGTCCAACTGCTGCTGCCGCTGCTGCAACGCTGAATGCCGTTGCATTCGGAGTTGACGCTCACGTGACTGATGACTCTACTAAATTTATCGTTTATCCGCGAGTTAAGTGTTTGGAAACGAAAATTGACGAAGTATATATGATTCAATCTTATTTGCTACTTAACGGTGTCGTTGCTAAGGATTACGGTAATGGTGTTGATCTAAATCAGGTAAGCTCTGTAGCACTTGTAACTACCGGATCGGGAAGTACTCCATCCATGTGGGCTCAAGATGCAGCAGAAGTGGGTGGTACATTCCTTATCAAATCTGGAACTAGCTATACCCATGACGAAGTTTTATTCAAGCATGCAACTGTAGGAATCACAGGATGGGCAGAAAGTGATGATTTAGCAACTGCTGATACATCTGCCATAACTCTTAGTGCCTGGGGAATGAGTCTTGGAGACCTAAACCCATTAGGCAACGCATTTGCAGCCGGTGATGTTTACGGAACTCGTTACACGCCTATCCAGTTGGAAATTGAAAAACCAAGTTTACCTTTTGAAGCTGACTTTAGTGTGGCTACTATTATTTGGCAATTACGTCAAGATGGATCAGGAGCTTATGATTACGTTAACGGTACAGTAACCCACGTAAACTAAAAATTAGATTCGTCTACATTCATTTAAAAATCCCCTGCTTAGGCAGGGGATTTTTTTTTGCCTTAACTGTCCGCTAAAGACCTATTGAATCTGCATCAATCCTCTAGTTATTATTAGTTGTAACGGCTGGTCAAACCAGCACAGACTGCATTGAATAGGACGGTGTAGTAATGCCACTATAGGTAGATGTATACCTAAAAAGAAAGGCCACCTCAATAGGTAGCCTTTCTTTTTATAATTCCCAGTATAACTAGTTATTCTTTCGTTCTACGTTGCGATCTGTTTAAGTTTTGCTGACGCTGCATGTCTTCTAATCTCTTTTGAAATTTAGACTCCTTTTTCTCTTTTTTAGGCAGCGCGCGCTTGGCATCTATTTTAGCCAGGATCACCTCATCGTTCACCGACTTGCGTATTCCCCATTGCATTGCGAAGGTTACGATGTTTGACACGAAGTAGTAGTACGTCAAACCAGAAGGAAAGCTATTCAAGACAAACATGAACATCAATGGCATCAAATACATAATAGTTCGCATCTGCTTCATCTGCTCATTACTTCCTGTCTGAGGGGTCATCTGCTGGTTCATCCATGTATAGAGGATAGTAGAAGCCGTCATGAGTAACGTGAATAATGAGAGGTGATTCCCGAAAAACGTTGAGATTAATGGAATCTCTGTGGACCAAGAAATGACACTATCATAGGTACTTAAATCATTCGCCCATAAAAAGCTCTGACCTCTAAGTTCAATAGAAGCAGGAAAAAAGCGGAACATCGCGAATAAAATTGGCATCTGAACAATCACAGGAATACAACCACCTAAAGGGCTCGCTCCTGCCTCGCGATATAAACTCATCGTAGCTTGTTGTTTAGCTACTTGATCCTTATCGCCAAACTTCTTGCTAATTTCATCTATCTGAGGCTTCAGAACTCGCATTTTAGCCATGGATCTATAAGAAGCAAATGTCAACGGGAATAAAACTGTTTTAATGATCAGAACCATTACTAAGATGATCAAGCCATAATTCCAACCGTATCCTTCTAGCCAATTAAAGACCTTGACCACCACTGCACGTCCTATCCAACCAAAAATCCCCCAACCGAAATTGATAGACTTCTCGTAACCCTGATCATAGGACTTGAGTAATTGATATTGGTTAGGCCCCACGTACATCTTAAATGGTAATGTATAGGCTCCAGAAACCGTCTGATCAATAACAGCAGTTGCGCTATAGTCCTTGATCAAATCGTTATCCTCGTCTGAACCATTCACCGTGGTTAGTTGACCGGAAGCAAAACCTGTTTCTGGATGCACGATGATAGAGAAAAAACGCTGCTTTTGCGCTAACCAATCCATGCCTTCAATACTCTTGTCCTTATCACCACCGCGACCAGAAAGATGCTCAGTATCCCCGTCTATCGTTTCACGATAAGTAAATGTAGAATACTGACGTTCCGTCTTAATTCCTTTTTCCGTTCGCTGTGCTGCTCGCTCCCAGTACAACTCCGGTTTACCACTAGATGTTGCATTTCCACTTACGACATACGTAAAGTCATATCCAGATTCTGGCAACTCAATTTCAACCTTGGTCTTACCATCAAACAACGTGAGGCTTCTTGAGGACTGAGATGTTATTGAAAATTCTTTAGCACTCAAGCCTTTATCACCAGGGATACTAATGTCGAAAATCTGGTTCCCGTCAATAATATTTAACGGTGCAGTATGCGCTGTATCGTCATAGTTGTGATAGTCTAATAAGTCCGCTTTCACCATTGCAGCTCCCTTGGTACTAAAAGTCATCTGCAGAACATCATTAGACAACATCACCTCTTCAGCAAGGAACATACTACTGTCTCGAACTACTGGTTTCGCTTCATTTAAGGTAATAGAAGATACTTCTGCCCTAGAATCAGTTACATTAATGGCGGAATTAATCCCTTCCTCTTGCGCTGTAGATACGGGCTGTACTTCGGGAATGTTTTTTGATTGCCACCAGCCAAAGCCCACCATGATAACAGCAATAAGTACAAAACCTATAATTTGATTTCGGTCTAGACCGTTGTTCTTATTCTCCATGAATTATTTGTTTTGGCGGAACTCATCCGCAGCTTTGATAAATGAAACAAAAAGTGGGTGAGGATTCAGTACCGTACTCTTATATTCTGGATGGTATTGAACACCTACAAAGAACGGGTGGTTATCAATCTCAACTATCTCGACCAATCCAGATTCTGGATTTATCCCTGTAGTTTTCAATCCCGCAGCCGTTAGTTCTTCTTTAAATTGATTGTTGAACTCATATCTGTGACGATGGCGTTCAGAAATTGTTGTACTGCCATAGGATTCAAATGCTTGCGAACCTTCCTCTAACGCACAATTTTGTGCACCTAGACGCATGGTACCTCCTTTATCCGTAACATGCATCTGGTCATCCATCAAGGCGATTACCGGTTTTGAGGTTTCGGCATTTACTTCCGTTGTATTAGCATCAGACCATCCTAAAACATTTCTTGCATATTCAATCACTGCGGCTTGCATACCGTAGCAAATCCCAAAGTAGGGAATACCGTTTTCGCGGGCATACCGGACGGTAGCGACCTTACCCTCAAACCCTCTCTCACCAAAACCAGGGGCCACAAGGACACCATCTAAACCTTTGCAAGTAGATGAGGCATTCTCCATAGTGAGGTGTTCAGAATGGATCCATCTGATCTTTACTTCTACTTCATTCGCCGCACCAGCGTGAATAAAGGACTCCGTGATAGACTTATAACTCTCTTTAAGCTCAACATACTTACCAATCAGACCAATTTCTACAGTCCTCTTTGGATTCTTCAATTTGCTGAGAAACTCACGCCACTTATCTAAGTTGGGTTCGTTTTTTGACTCCAAATCAAAATAATCCAATACCACTTCATCTAATTTCTCATTGTACATCATCACAGGCACTTCATAAATAGTGCTTGCATCTCTCGATTCAATGACATTCTTGGGACGAACGTTCGTGAATAATGCTAATTTTCTCTTGATATCATCATCAACAGGGTGCTCGGAACGACAAACCAGAACATCTGGCTGAACACCACTTTCAAGCATGGTCTTTACACTGTGTTGCGTTGGCTTTGTCTTTAATTCTCCGGTGACATTGAGGTAAGGCAATAAGGTAAGATGGACCACCATGATGTCCTTTTCGAACTCCCACTTCAATTGACGGACAGATTCGATGTAAGGAACAGCTTCTATATCACCGACTGTACCACCTATTTCAGTGATAACGATGTCATATTTACCGGTTTCACCTAAAATTCGAATACGTGTTTTGATTTCATCGGTAATGTGCGGTATAACCTGAACGGTCTTGCCTAGATAATCTCCTCTTCGTTCCTTATCAATCACAGTTTGATAGATACGACCTGTGGTGACATTATTTCCCTGCGACGTAGGTGTATTTAAGAACCTCTCGTAATGACCTAAATCTAAATCAGTCTCAGCACCATCCTCTGTAACGTAACATTCTCCATGTTCATAAGGATTCAAGGTTCCAGGATCGATATTGATGTATGGATCCAATTTCTGAATAGTCACGCTGTAACCTCTAGCCTGCAATAATTTCGCAAGAGAAGCTGAGATAATACCCTTACCTAATGAAGAGGTTACCCCACCGGTAACAAAGATGTATTTAGTGCTTGCCATAGTTCGAATCAAAACAGGTCAAAAGTACCTCTTTTCTGCGCCAATTAAAAGGCTAAACTCGTGCTAATCGTTGGCATGATCGGCAATTGGTTTATACGCTCTGCTGCAACCCTATCGTAATAGAATATATTCTCTCGGTTGTAAATATTTGTCGCACCAATTGTACACTCAAAAGAGCCGTAGTTTGTTGGAGCACTATACTTTAGTGATGCGTCAAACCTATGATACACAGGAAGTCTATTGCTGTTCAATTCTCCATACAGGACACTTGGGTCTCCATTTGCTGTGGTATAATCGAAATTAATATCTGGATTACCGTCCGGATCTAAGAAATCTATCCCCGGGTAATAGCCTTGAGTAGGCGTAAATGGGAACCCAGTACCCAAATTCCAACGAACAGATAGAAACCAACGTTCCTTCGCCCCCATCCTCAGGTTACCGACGAGATTTATGTTATGCCTTCTATCGAAATTAGGATTATATACCTGCACTCCGTCATCTCTTGTGACTTTACTCCACGCATAAACCGCCCACAAGTAATACCTGCCCTTCTCAAACTTAACCAATGCATCATAGCCATATGCCAGTCCGCGCTCAACGATAAAATCTTTTCTCAGTATTTCTGGCTGATCGCTGTAAGCAGGCACATCTTCGTAGAGCTTATTTCTATTCACATTCGTGACTTGAGAAAAGTCTTTTACATAGGACTCCAGGTTGATGTCCCAGTGTTGTCCTAAATCAAACTCGAAACCAGCTACACCATGCGTAGCTTTCTGAAGTTTAGAGGTGATCTCTCTATCGCGAAAGGTTTTAGGTAAATCTGCAGAACCACTTAGAAAGCCATAAAACAGGTTCACTACATCTCTATCGCTATTCGCAGCGACAAGGTTTTGACTATAACGTCCTCCTGAGGCTTTGAATCTAAAGTCTTCGGTGAAATTATATTTTAAGCCCAAACGAGGCTCTATGCTAAGCTCGGACAAAGAGCCGTAGTAGTGTAATCTTAAACCCGGTTCTATGACAAGTAAAGGACCCACTTTACGGTAATTAAAATATCCTCCTAACTCGGTAGTACTTTCTTGCTGGTTTAAACTCAGACCTAGTGAATTTGTGTAGTTGAAATCAGTGTCGTAGCCAATTAAGTCTATTCCATATTTAAACTCATCCGCTTTTCCAATAAAATAAGTAAAATCAAGTCCACCGTTAAAACCATTAATAGTTGAATTCCTAGGCTGGTCGGGGTTCTCAGTACTCTGAATAAAATATCGGCTTTGCGCAAAATCACCTTCTATCAGCGTGGCTGAGGCAGGAGGAATAACCATGAAATTCACGCCGTACCCCCAACTGTCCCATTGAATACCCTTGGCACTATCCAGCATGACAGCGTCACTGAAATTAAACGCTTTAGCCGTTAATTTAGACCCTGACTTGTTCTGCGTAGTAAACTTGCCGTAGAGATCACTAAAAGTGAATGGCAAACCACCGAACCGGGTCTCCACATATGGATACAAAACAGGAGCTGTCTCTCTCAAATAACTCGTTTTACCACTTACAAATAGACTATTGTTTGCGATCCCGTTTTTGTCCTTTTTACCAAGCGGTGCCTCCAGAAGAAGCTTACTCATAAAAGTAGATGCATAGGCCTTTGCCTTCACCCTAGATCGATTTCCATCACGTGTTGTAATGTCCATAACTGAGCTGTTGCGAGAACCATATTCCGCACCAAATCCAGCCGTGTAAACATTCGCTGACTGAAGTACATCCGTATCAAAAACAGAAAAGAAACCTATGCTATGAAATGGATTATACAAGATCATACCATCCAGCATGACCAAGTTTTGAATAGGGGCTCCACCTCTTATGTAAAGTTGGCCACCTTGATCACCGGTACTCACTACACCCGGGAGAACCGAAAGTGCTTTCATTAAATCGGGATCCCCACCAGCAGAAAATGTTTCAATCATTTTAGGATTTAAACTAACCACAGCAGTATTCACCTTCACCTTTCGTTGAGCTCGCTCTACATCGATATTAACCGTGTTGAGCATCTGGCTACTTTCTTTTAAGTACACATTCACGGACGTAGGCTTATTCTTAAAAACCTTAACGTCAATACTAGTGGTTTCAAACCCTAAAAAGCTTACCGTTATTTGCTGCTTACCATAAGGCACATTCGAAATCTGGAAGTAGCCATCTAAATTCGTTGTAGCACCCGAATTCAATGAGTTTACTAGAATATTTGCAAAAGGGATGGACTCTCCTCCGTCTTTAGCATAAATAAAACCTCGAAGTAATTCACCTTGGGCAAAAGCGCCGTAGGAGACTAACAAAGTCAACAGAAGTATACGTATTCTCATAGTCTAAAATCTTCTCAAAAATAGTGCCTAAAGCGTACACTTAATTAACCATTCTCTCAAATGCTCATAATCTCCTGAGTTAGAAGTTATAAGACCCTTACATTTTCGATCAAAGACCAGTAATTCATGGAGCATTTCATGGGCATGAGAAGAGGAATAATGCCGTGAAGCAGCACTAAACTGTTTTAAGAAATAGGGATGAACTTTGAGCGCTGTAGCGATCTGCTTTTCTGCACTGCCCTTCATACTATGATATTGAATCAGGTTGTTCACGAAATTGAATAAGATGCCAGTAATCATTTGAACAGGGTGGTCCTTAGGGTTCTTCGTGAAGAAATGAACGATTTTAAATGCCTTAGCTACGTCACGTTCCGCGATGGCAGCTACCAATTCAAAGTTGTTATAATCCTTTGAAATTCCTATATGACGCTCTATATCCTCGGGAGTAACCTGACGGTTTGATCCCATAGCTACATCTAGTTTCTGAACCTCATTTTGTAACCTCGATAGATCTGTACCCACTTGCTCCGCCATAGACGCTACAACCGCTGTGTTAACTTGAAAACCTTTAGCGGAAAGCTGTTTCTCTAACCATGGTATTACCTGGTAATCACGTAAAAGTGAACTCTCCAGAAATACCGTATTCGCTTTAATCGCCTTGCCCGCTTTAGACCGCTTGTCCAACTTCTTGTGCATGTGACCAAAAACCAATAAAGTTGAAGGTTGTGGTTGCTCTAGGTAACCTAGAAGCAAGTCCCAATCGTTTGCTTTAAGATGCTGGGCTTCTTTAACGACTACGACCATACGCTCGCTCATCATCGGAAAGCGTTTAGCTTCCTCGAGCACCTGAAGCATGCTGGTTTCCTTACCATAAAGAATGACCTGATTAAAGCTTCGCTCAGATTCATCCAGAACTTGATGCTCAATGACGTCAATAAGCTGCTGGGCGTAAAACGACTCTTCGCCTGCGAAAAAATAAACGGGTGCATACTTGCCGGATCGCAAATCGCGCAAAATGCCTTCAAAGCTATATTCAGCCATTACTCGTTGTGATAAGGTTCGTGATTTAGAATAGTAAACGCTCGATAAAGTTGCTCCAAAAACAACACACGAACGAGTTGATGAGAGGTCGTCATCGAGCTTAAGCTAAGCTTTCCTTCAGCAATACCATGCATTTCATCACTAAATCCAAATGCTCCACCCACAACGAAGACTAATCTTTTAGGGCCTGAATTCATCCATTTTTGCACCTGGCCAGCAAAATCTCGTGAAGAGTATTGCTTACCTTTTTCGTCTAACAGTATAAGACGATCACCCGGTAAAAAATACTTTTTAAAAGCACGTCCCTCCTCTATTTTAAGCGTATCCGAACTCATTTTACCTCCCCCCTTGACGTCAGGCACAACCACGGTTTCGTACTTGCCGTAATGACGTAAGCGGGATTCAAAAATGGACATTCCATCCGAAATGAATCGTTCAGAAGTTTTACCGATAACTAGAAATACAATCTTCATGAGCTCGACAAAGATGGTAACTTGCGTTGAGACGGACGATTAGAAATCAATTTTTATGAACTCACCTGATTGGATACCTGATTTTTCTGAACTTAATACCGCCTTTGACTTCGCTATCAAAGAGGATATAGGAGATGGCGATCACAGCGCGCTTAGCTGCTTGGACTTAACAAAAAGAGGAACAGCAAAACTTTTAATTAAACAAGAAGGAGTCATCGCTGGTATTGCGTTGGCAAAATATCTCTTCACTTATATTGACCCTACAGCGAAAGTTCAGGTCCGCATTAAAGATGGTTCCAGTGTCTATCCAGGAGACATTGCACTGACTGTTGAAGCAAACGCAGTCAAACTATTACAAGCTGAACGTTTGGTGCTAAACTATACGCAACGTCTATCAGGAGTGGCGACAAGTAGCGCTGAATATTCTAAAATGGTCGCCCACACTTCCACCACCATTCTTGACACTCGAAAGACTACACCAGGTTTACGTGTATTAGAAAAATGGGCGGTTTCACTGGGCGGTGGAGGAAACCATCGCATGGGGCTCTACGATATGATCATGCTTAAAGACAACCATATTGATTTTTCAGGTGGGATAATACCTGCGGTAACTAGCGTTCGGGAATATCTTTCGGACAAACAAAAAAGCCTAAAAATAGAGGTTGAAACTAGAGACCTACAAGAAGTGCGTGAAGCCTTAATTGCTGGGGTGGACAGAATAATGCTGGACAACTTTACCACTGATGAAACCAGAATCGCTGTTGCATTAATTGATCGCAGAGCAGAAACTGAAAGTAGTGGAGGAATCACAAAAGACTCTTTGGTCTCCTATGCAGAGTGCGGAGTAGACTATATTAGCGTTGGGGCCTTAACCCATCAAATCAAAAGTTTAGACATGAGCCTGAAGGCCCTTTGATATCATGGACAATAGATTTAAACGCATCACCAAGACCTTAGAGCTCGTCCTGACACGAGTAAAACCACCATTGTTTGATGGCCTATCTCTTTGGGATGTACTCAGCTTTTTTATTCGTGGCATCTACGAAGGAGCCATTTCTACTCGTGCTGGTTCTGTGAGTTTTAGCTTTTTTCTAGCGCTTTTCCCTGGAGTCATCTTTATTTTTACGCTGGTCGCTTTCTTGCCTCTAGATATCTTTCAAGACGAATTACTCCAAGTGGTGTCTGATGTACTGCCACCAAGCACACAAGACATGACCTTTGAAGCTATTCAAGATATCTTAACTATAAAACGCGGTGGATTACTGTCGGTTACCTTTATTGCCGCATTACTCTTCGCCACAAACGGAACGCTAAGTCTAATCTCTAACCTTGGAATCAGCCAAAATGCGGTTGACGTAAAAAACTTCTGGCTACAATATTTTAGCGCATTTCTGCTCACTATAGGTCTATCCATACTCATCATGATTGCGCTCGTAGCGCTGATCTTTACACAAGGATTTACAGGATGGTTGTCGGAATTGGGATACCTATCTGAATACACGACACAAATTATTTACTGGGGTAGGTTACTGGTGTTGCTTGTCACCATCTTATTAGGCATCTCTGCGGTGTACAACTATGGACCTGTAAGGAACAGAAATTGGCGCTTTATAAGCCCTGGCAGCATACTTGCAACTCTTTTAATCATACTCTCTTCACAAGGGTTTGGTTTCTACGTAGAGAACTTTTCCACTTACAATAAGTTTTATGGTTCTATCGGAACCTTACTGATCATGCTCCTGTGGATCTATATCAATGCGTTTGGTCTTATCATAGGCTTTGAATTAAACGCTAGCATGTCTGGTGCAAGACAAGAACAGGAAAATAATTAACACAGAACCAAAGTCCTTGAAAATAAGAGGTGAGCAATTACCATTAAATAAAAAGGCCTCGAGTAAACTCGAGGCCTTTTTATTTAATGATAGTTGAAACCTAGCGCATCAAACTGAATTGCTGGTATTTTATATACTCAATACCTTCTAAGTCTCTGTATAAGATCTTGGCAACGTAAACTCCTTCATAACAAGTCTTGTCTTCAAACGTGCCGTCCCAGCCAGTATTAACATCCTTACTGTAGAACAGAATATTACCTAGGCGATTGTAAACTTGCATTTCGAAGTAGCTAATTGAATTTACCTTGACCAGGTAATAATCATTCTTAGTATCTCCATTAGGCGTAAACGCAGTGGGAGTAAAGACCGCTGCTACATCCCTTGGGTCTTGAGCTGTATCGCAATCCAGAGCTGTAACAAACACCGTGTCCATAGCTTCGTACTTACAATAGCCCGTTGAAACAAATACAGTGTCATCCGCATTGAATGTTTCTTGAAAATTAGCACCATTTTGGCTTAGGCCACTTGTTGTCAACCAATTCATAGAGAAATTAAAGGTCATCAAGGGACCTCCGGCAGGATCTACCGACGGTGAATTAACACCTGAAGTGATGGTTAATGCACCAGCACAGTCATACCAACCATCTAAAACAGTGAGCTCATTAAAATCGAAGTTCTGTGCCAATGTTGTAAATGACGCTGGGTTTAAATGCGCACTCATATAGGTCTGGATGTCACCACTAGAGCGTGGTTCTGACCAAACTCTAAATTCGTCTATCCCCCCGTTTACATAGGTCGCGTTCCCAGAAAAAGGACTCACACCATAACCTACCGTAGTTGAAACTGTGGTTCCTACATCTCCCACAGCCATATTATCTGTAGTTTCAAACCCACCATCAATATAGATATTCATGGTCGTAGAACCTCTATCCCAAGTCACAGCTACGTGATGCCAGTTTCCATCGTTAATACTTGAAATCGTACCGGTCTGAACGTCAAAAGAACCCGCAGCATCTCGAACACCGAACCCAACGAAGCCCGAGCCGTCAACAAAAACTGCCCAACCAACCCCTGCAGCATTTCGATTGCTCGCTAAATAGGTCAATCCGTTCAATGCGTTCAGTTTTACCCAAAACTCCAAACTGAAGCTTGATGTCCCCAGGTTCGTAGCTGTACTATTAGGAATCTCCAAGTACTGTGAAAACCCATTTAATGACAACGAATTGTTCAGAGGGGTTGATCTTGATGCATTAACATCCACTACGTCCGTAGGACATACTGAAAAGGCATCTTGATCCACAGTAACCGTCATTACTTGGCCTAAAAGAGCTGGCGAAACCGCGGCGAATAAAAAGAGAAGTAATTTCTTCATGTAGCTTTGCTTGTAGTTCAAAAATAACATTAATAATTTATTGTTTGCCTATGGCTCCACTTCTGCATTTTCTCACCATCCCAAGCCCATAATGAAGGCACTGAACGTGAACAATGTCTTGACCACAAACCATAAGTATTCGCACCTGTATGATCAATTACCAAATAATCACCTTCCTGCACGCAAACGTCTATTAGAGCGCCGTGCGCTAAATAATCGCCTGCAAAACACAAAGGTCCTGCAAGATCAAATGCTTCTTTTTCACCTCGATATTCTTCACCACTGTTGTTCCAAACACTAAGCGGAAAAGAACGAGGTTTTGTGTAGGCATCACGCATAAAAAAATCGGCACCTAGATGAATGAACAACCTATTTGGCTCAAGTTTGTATTCTATTCGACTCAAAGCGAATCCCGCTTCCGCATGCACCCATTGTCCAAACTCAGTAACTAACGTAAATGAGCATTCCTGAAATACTTCAGTAACCACTGAACCGTAGGCCTTCATTTTCGTTTCATCCTGCATAGATTCAGAAGGTAGACCTCCACCTATGTCAAGTACGCTTATTTTACCTGGTACTCGAGCATTTATCTCGTGAGCTAAATCTCTTAGAGACTCTAGCGCTCCTCGTTGCACTTCTAAGTCCTTCATTTGAGAACCACTATGCATGTGCAACGCTGAAACAGGGTAGAACAATGCTGCTTCTATGATCTTCGTGCGCTCGATAACAGCAACACCAAACTTGCTCTCGTTTTTACTGACATCAAACATCTCTGGGGCTCCCGTATGAACCTGAGGATTTACGCGTATTCCAAGTGTACACTGAACCTTTTGAGGAAATCGAGCCAATTCTTCGATAGAATTAACGTTGACCAACATTTGAGGCTCTTGACTCACCAAAGTAATCTCTGCTCTCGTCTTGACGGGAGAGTCAAATACTATTTTTGATCCAGGACATCCCGCCTCTTGTGCCAAACGCACTTCTTCTAATGAGGCTGCCTCCAAACCATAGCCTAATTCCACCAACTGGGCCAAGACCCCCGGATGCGGATTAGTCTTAACCGCAATGGAGTGTTGCACATTGCTCGAGAAACAGGCGCTTAAGTGAGTCAACCGTTCTTTCAGACGAGGTAAGTGAACCAGCATTACACTGGTATCATCCTCACTGAGTAAAGGGATAATTGCTTTTACGGCACGAACTATGTCGTTCGCAGCGATCACCCGAACATTTTTTGTGAAGCTTCCTCGATGACCTCGATGAGCCTATTGTCATTGTGAAAGTCGATCGCGTCTTTTTCCAAAAATTCACGAACCGCATAAGCTCCAACCGCTAGACGTATAAAACTTTTATTTGCATATTCCACTGGTTGACCAAAAAACACGCGGTCAATACCGTTGTTGAAACCGGCATGGGTTGCTGTAGTGATTGCTTCAAACAACTGCTTGAGTTCTGCATTATTTAGAGCCCTTTCATTCACCCAAACCTGAAAACTGATGATGGACATGTTTGTTAATAATTGATCAGGCATTAGCTTGAAGTATTTAGACGTCTCCAGCCTCGACATCACACCAGTCGCCCACCTTGTAATGGTCTCATCTGTTTGCGAAGTAGACCAGTAACTATAAGCCTCCATTTCGTCCAGTGCGATCTCCCAGCGCAGGCGCAACCCTTTGTTCTCTCGAATTGGCAACTGTTCGCGCATGTTTTCCATGTACCATGGAATATCATAGGCACTGAATAGCGCTCCATAAGGCTTGATCACTGAAGCATCGACTCCCTTAAGCTGCTCACTCCATTTTCGTGGAACCAGCATGGCTGCGCAAAACGGAGGGGCTTGAAAAAACTTAGACCCGGTAAGCATAATCATCACGCCTTTTTCTAAAAGGTCATGTATGAGTTTTGGATCAACACGAAATTGGCATAAATCCACAACCCACATGGTGTTGCTATCAGGATCAATCACATCGAGATCATCCTTTATACCTGATTTTGAACCAAAAACTAAACTCGCTACAACGGCTGCACCTGGAGTCTTGGCAATGATGTCTTTTATTGCTTTTGTGCGATCGAGGATATTTCCTTGATCATCGCGTGCATCTAAATAGTGTACTTCACTAACATTATCAGGATCTACGAAATCTCCTTTTACAATGTTCTCACCAAACTGATTAAAATTGGCATAAAAGCGTGTTTCACTCGCCAACTTGGAGCCAGAACCTAATTCTTCCGGGCAACTGACCACATTAATCACTTTTTTACCAGGATTCAGCATGAACTGAAACAATAATGGATAATAGACCAAATCCGAGCCAGACGGAGCGAAGTAGACATCGAAAGGATCATTGAATTCACTTCCTACCAACTGCTTGATTCGTGTGGCTTGTGTTTCTAATAAGTTGTCATAGCTTAATTCCTCATACTTACCTAGAAATGCCTTTGCCACACCATGAGATCTCTTTGTAAGTAAATTTGCCGTACAAGATCCACGCTGAAGTAGCGACTCATATTTGACAGGGTTCAAATGGTATTTATTTCTACCTGTTGATTCAATAATATGGACACGTTCATCACATCCTTCTGAAAGTACTTTTGAAATTTCGGTTTTGAATATCATGTTCGCTTGACCTTTTTAAATGTATTTCGTTTGGAGAGTGAAAAATACTGCGTATTCAGAGGATAATCAATGATAAGCGCCCCTATTATTCCACAACTTTTGTAGTTTGGAGGTTCAATTCAAACAACGTTATGGATTTCACGAAAATGACACCCTTTTTAAAGACTTGGTTACTACCGATAGTACTATTACTAGGCGTTAACATGGCGTTTCTTAGCCCTTCTTATTTCCAAGGAGATGTCTTAGACCAAGATGATATTAAACTAGGATGGGCAAAGAGTAAAGAAATCAGAGACCATAGAGCCAGCACGGGAGAAGAGCCGTTATGGACAAATGCAATGTTTAGCGGAATGCCCACAGCACAAATATCGACCAAGTACGGAGGGAATATTTTTGAAACCATATCCTCCGTAGTTCGTACAATTGGAGGGAAAAACTCTTCCACCTACATTATTTTCTATTTGATGATTGGAGGATTCATTGGACTCCGAGCATTGGGAGTCAACCATTGGTTAAGCGCTATTGGAGGATTTGCATACGGATATAGCGGTTTCTTTATTATTGGATATGCTGCGGGACATAATGCGAAAGTCAATACGGCTGCATTTATTCCGCTAATGATTATGGCACTACTGCTGCTTCTAGAGAAAAAAAATTGGAAAGCTTTTATATTAATGGCCTTATTCGCAGGGCTCAGTATTCATAGAAATCACTTTCAAATCACGTACTACGCAGGAATATTCATGGCTGTAATTTGGGCTACATATCTCTTTAAGTATGCCAAAGAAAAGGCGTTACCACAATTCGCTAAGTACACGGGACTGCTTGCACTTGCGGGATTGCTTAGTGTTGGACCTAACCTTGCTAACATGTGGTCGACTAAAGTATATACAAACGAAAGCATGCGTGGCGGCATCTCAGAATTGACTACGAAAAATCAGAATCAAGGCGAAGGTGGATTGTCTTTTGACTACGCTATGTCATGGTCTTCAGGTGTTTACGAAACAGTAGCGCTGGTTATACCTAATGCAGCTGGAGGAGGTGCAATGGTCAACTATGCAGATATGGGTACGCAAACTTTTGACCAACTCGTTCGTGCGTTTCGACAGCAAGGCATAGGGCCTGATCAAGCAGAGGCTCAAGCATCTCAATACATGGGAGGCGCATTTATGAATTGGACCGGAGATAGTATGGGCAATGGAGCCTATTACGTTGGGGCGAGTATGTTTCTTTTATTCTGTTTAGCCTTCTTCACGGTTGGAGGAGCCACGAGGACGTGGGTTATTATATCAAGCATTTTATTCCTTTTCATGGCCTGGGGCTCTAATTTCGAGTCTTTCAATAGATTCCTATTTGACTACCTACCTCTTTACAATAAATTTCGTGTCCCTTCAATGGCTATGGTCGTTCTGTTTTTCAGCATTCCCTTTTACGGAATCCTGGGGCTCAATGCCTGGTTCGAAATGGACAAATCATCACGCATGAATGCCTTATTAAAGGGAGCTGGCTTGTTTGGTGGATTTGTAGTTCTTTTTGGGTTAATTGCTCCAATGGTCATGGATCTCGAAACCGCAAGAGACACGCAGTTCAGCCAACAAGGATTCGCAATAGATCAGTTATTGAGCGATAGAAGAGGTATCATCACTTCTTCTGCCATGAGGTCTTTATTCGTAGGACTTTTAATGACCGCAGCACTCTGGATGTGGCATTCGGGGAAACTAGGACTGCATCTTGCCATGGCTTCTTTAGCGGCAGTAACATTGGGCGATCTTCTGATCTTCGATCGTGACCAATTAGAAACTGATGACTTCTTAACCAAGCGTAAATGGGAAGCGCAGTATGCGCCAAACAGTGCTAATCAATCCATTTTGATGGACAAGGATCCGCACTTCCGTGTGTGGAACAGCATGACTTCTCTGACTTCTGATAGCTATACCAGTTACCACCATAAAAGTATTGGTGGATATCACGGCGCTAAACTGCAACGCTATCAAGACTTAATTGACAACCAATTGAGCAAGCAAAACATGGCTTGTTTCGACATGCTCAATATGAAATATGTGATCGCCCAAGGAAAAAACGGTCAACCACAAGCACAACGCAACCCGAACGTTTGTGGAAATGCCTGGACGGTAAGCAACATAAATTTAGTGGCTGATGCAGATGCTGAAATGAATGCATTATCTGGCTTTGATCCAAAAAAAACAGTGGTTATTGACCAGCGTTACTCTGCCTACTTAGGTAATAATTCCACCCTTTCAGCTGGAGACATCCGTCTAACTAATTATGACCCTAAGTTCATGGAATATAGTTACGAGGGAGGGGGAAGTTTTGTTGTATTCTCAGAGATATTTTATCAAGGATCTGGCAATGATTGGCAAGCATATATAGATGGAGAAGCCGTAGAGCACATTCGCGTAAACTACCTTCTTCGTGGCATGAAGGTGTCTGCAGGAAAGCATGATATCGTATTTAAATTTGCTCCACAATCCTACTACACAGGTAAAAGTATCAATATGGCGGGATCTGCCCTACTTGTCGCGTTGATGCTTTATTTAGGCTGGAGCACTTACAGAGAAAAGACCCATAAATCGGAGGCTTAAGTCGGTATATATTTTTATCAATCAGATCCAAAGATAGCGTTCAATACCTGTTTTGCTTGTTGATTTCTCTCATAGGGAGCGGTCTTATTTGAAGATATTTTTGGCGCGCCAGTGTCGTGCATTTTAGAGATGAAATTCACGATTCCATCTGTATCACCATAACTGAATACATGACCTGCTTGAGCACTACCTATGATCTTCGCTGCATCCCCTTCAACAGGGCCAAGACCCAAGATTGGGTTACCTCCGCCTAAATAATCAAATAATTTTCCAGGAACATGTCCGGATGCACTGTCCACTTCTGGGAGTAAAAACAACATCAAATGGCTGTTGACCAAATACCCATTTAAGTCCTTCTTTGGAACATAAGAGATAAATTCCAAATCAACCTGAGTAGATACGCTTTCAAGCTTCATCCTACTGGAATCATCCCAAGATCCAATGATGCGCAATTTTACTGGAAAACCCAATGCATTCAGCGCCTTTACAAAATCGGCTACAGGATATTGCGCTGCTAGAGTACCTGCATAAGTAATGGTAAAGAGCTCTGGTCGCTCTGGTAAGATCGATGAGAAATCTTCTATGTCAAAGCCATTAGTGATGGTATATACTTTCTCAGATGGTGTTGCGCCCTTTGAGATATATAACTTGCTCCAAGACGGACTCACACTGATCAAAGTGTCACAAGTACTAAACACGCTATGTTCAAGTTTTCGTTCGAACCAACGTGTAATGGCAAGCGGGTAAAATTTGCGATAATAATAGATGTCCGTCCAGGGATCTCGGAAGTCTGCTGTCCAATGAATTCCGAAATTTTTCTGCAATCGGCGGCCTATCATCTGAGAACTGTGCGGAGGGGAAGTAGTTACCCAATGCTGGATGTCATACTCCTGAATAAGCTTGGCAGCAGCGGTATAGGCGTGAACATTCCAACCCTTTCGAGCGTCTGGAACAAAGAAATTCCCACGAATAAATCGGGCAATTTTCTGAACAAATGAGACATTAACCTCCTCACCTGAGAATCCACTAAAGGGAACTTGTTTTGTTCCAGTCACCTTTTTGTACGCACTAAACTTCTCAGAGGTAGTCGTGCGAGTAACGTGAATGTTTTCATGTACATCGTCTAACAGGCCCAGGTCTAAAAGAGGATAAGTCGCCTTATCTGCATCTACGGTAACTATATATAACTCCACGTCTTGACGAGCGAGGTACTTGCTTAGTTTAAGCCAGCGCTGGACTCCTGGTCCTCCCGCGGGTGGCCAATAGTACGTTATAATACCTAATTTTCTCATTGGTCTGATTCCTGAGAATCGTCTTTTATCTCCTCGTACTCAACATACTCCCCAACATTATTAGAGACCTTGCTCTTCGAAGGCTGCTCACTATTGAATTTACCTCTAGCACTGGCTTTTCCGCTTCGAGAGGCAGAACCGCCCCCAAAGAACCTGTCGAGCCAACGGAAGATAAAGTATGCTAAAATGGTCATGGCAATAAATCGCAACATGGGGCGGAAATTTTTCTCAAGATAAAAAAGAATCCCGGGGCCACAGGCCCCGGGATTCTTTTCAATGAAATATTATATTTTAATTAACGACTCAGATATAAACTACGTTCGCTGTGTAGCTTTTTAAACACGGGATCTTTTAGATCCTTTATAAAATGGATTTTTTCACCTGTAGACTTCATCTCAGGTCCAAGTTTCTTGTTCACATTCTGGAACTTACTGAAGGAGAACACCGGAATCTTAATGGCGTATCCCTCAAGATTAGGGTCGAAATTAAAATCCTTGACCTTCTTAGTACCTAGCATCACTTTCGTTGCATAGTTAACATAAGGTTCTTTGTAGGCTTTACAAATAAATGGTACGGTACGAGAAGCCCGCGGATTAGCTTCAATGATATATACAATATCGTCCTTAACGGCGAACTGTATATTAATAAGACCTTTAGTTTCTAAGGCTTTCGCAATTTTCACGGTATGCTCCTTGATTTGTTGCATTACCATTGGGCCTAGATTGAACGGAGGTAATACAGCTGAACTATCTCCTGAGTGTATACCGCACGGCTCTATGTGCTCCATGATGCCAATAATGTACACATCTTCGCCATCACAGATTGCGTCAGCCTCCGCTTCAATAGCACCGTCCAAGTAATGGTCTAACAAGACTCGATTGCCTTCAAACTCTTTAAACAAGTTCACAACATGATGCTCGAGCTCTACCTTGTTGATGACAATTTTCATTCCCTGTCCACCTAGAACATAGGAAGGTCGCACAAGTATTGGAAAACCAAGCTTATCTGAAATGTCTAAAGCCTCATCCGCTGTTGTTGCAATATCAAATTCAGGATAAGGTATGTTGATCTCCTTCAATAGATTAGAAAATCTACCGCGGTCTTCTGCTAAATCAAGTGCTTCATAAGAAGTTCCAATAACTTCAATATCGTATCTACTCAATTTTTCAGCCAGTTTCAATGCTGTTTGTCCACCCAGTTGAACGATGACACCACGGGGCTTTTCATGCAGAATGATATCATAGATATGCTCCCAAAATACAGGCTCAAAGTAAAGTTTATCTGCCGTATCAAAGTCTGTACTTACCGTCTCAGGATTACAGTTGATCATGATCGTTTCATATCCCTCTTCGCGTGCAGATAGCACTCCATGCACACAGCTATAATCAAACTCGATTCCCTGGCCAATTCTGTTCGGACCAGAACCAAGGACTATGATTTTCTCTCTTTCTGAAACAACGCTTTCATTCTCTACCATTTCCACTCCAAGGGACGTGGTAAAAGGCATTTCAAAAGTGGAGTAGTAATAAGGGGTTTGGGCTGGAAACTCTGCTGCACAGGTGTCTACTAACTTCCATACCCTGTTAATTCCAAGATCAGTACGTTTGGTATGTACCTCACTTTCAAGAGCATTGATCATGTGGGCAATCTGACGATCGGCAAAACCTTTCATCTTTGCTTCTCGCATCAATTCTTTTGGAAGAGATGTTAGGTTGTGTACTTCGATTTTAGCCTGAACTCTTGCTAAGTCCTCAATCTCCATCAAGAACCACATGTCTATTTTCGTGATTTCATGTATGCGACGCAATCCGATACCCATTTGAATAGCGTCATAGATCACAAACAAACGATCTGAAGAGGCGTATTCTAGTTTGTGTAATATGGTGTCCTGATCCGTCAATCCCCTGCCGTCTGCACCCAAACCATTTCGCTTGATCTCTAATGACTGGGCTGCCTTATGAAGGGCTTCTTGAAAGCTACGACCTATTGCCATGACTTCTCCCACTGATTTCATCTGGATGCCAAGGCGAGTATCTGCTCCTTCAAACTTCTCAAAATTCCAGCGAGGAATCTTGACAATTACATAATCCAATGTAGGCTCAAAGTAAGCTGTAGTCGTCTTAGTGATTTGATTGTTCAATTCATCTAAGGTATATCCTATTGCCATTTTAGCAGCAACCTTAGCTATTGGGTATCCTGTGGCTTTCGATGCTAGCGCAGAGGAGCGACTAACACGTGGATTGATTTCAATGGCTACAATATCTTCTCTTTCATCAGCACTCACAGCAAACTGAACATTACACCCACCAGCAAAAGTTCCAATGCTTCTCATCATTTTTATAGCCATATCGCGCATCTTCTGATACGTGGTGTCGCTCAATGTCATTGCTGGGGCAACGGTAATTGAATCCCCTGTATGGATACCCATTGGGTCCATATTTTCAATGGAACATATGATGATGATATTGTCATTGTTGTCACGAAGGAGCTCTAGTTCATATTCCTTCCAACCCAAAAGAGCTTTGTCTATCATCACCTCGTGGATTGGAGAAATTTCCAATCCTCTCGTCAATGCCTCATCAAACTCAGATTCTGAATGAACAAAGGTCGCACCTGCGCCACCGAGGGTGAATGAGGCTCGTACACACAATGGAAAACCAAACTCCTGGGCGGTTTCTTTTCCTCTAAGAAAAGATTTAGCTGGGCGTGACGGGGCCATAGGAATATCAATGGACTCCATCAACTTTCTGAATTCCTCTCTATCCTCTGTAATATTGATGGCATCGATATCGACACCAATTATTTTAACGTCGTTATCCTCCCATACACCCTGCTTATCTGAGTCAATACATAAGTTCAACGCAGTCTGTCCACCCATAGTGGGCAATACAGCATCAACATCAGGATGGATCTTAAGAATTTCTTCAATACTCTCCACCGTTAGCGGCTTCAAATAAATATTATCAGCAATCACCTCATCTGTCATGATGGTTGCCGGATTAGAATTAATTAAGGTCACTATAATTCCCTCTTCCCGCAAACTACGGGATGCCTGGGACCCAGAATAATCAAACTCACAAGCCTGTCCAATGACAATAGGACCGGAACCAATAATGAGAACATGTTTGATGGAGTTGTTTCTTGGCATTTGCTATATGATTTCTACAAAGTTAACTACGGTTGGGACCAAAAAAAAGGTGTTGCTTTCGGCAACACCTGTATATTATTAAAAGGTTGTTAACATTGATTAACCCTTGTAATTTACTTTATCACTAACCGTCAGACGCTTGCGTCCTTTAGAACGACGTGCAGTCACTACCTTACGGCCATCAACACTCTCCATTCTAGAACGGAAACCGTGCTTATTCTTACGTTTTCTATTGCTCGGTTGAAATGTACGTTTCATAACTACTTAATTTTACCCGGTCTTGTTCGGGGGTGCAAATATATAACAGTCTTTTAAAATTACAACTCTTACTAAAAAGAAATTCTCAGAACTATTTTAAACCTGCAATCCAATGTAACGCAGGAATGCAGGATCCTTTTATTGCTTAAATCCTTGAAGAAAACAAAAGCACTCTTTTCGAAACTAGGTTTATTAGGTCATTCTATCTTGCATCACATCTTAAACCTCCATAATATGAATCCTGAGGAAATATGGAATACTCGATATTCTAAAACCCAATACGCTTACGGCAAAGCTCCTAATGAATTTTTTGAGAAAGAATTAGAAAAACTACCACCCACAAGTATTTTATTTCCTGCTGAAGGAGAAGGACGCAATGCGGTTCATGCACTCCGTAAAGGCTGGAATGTGGTAGCTTTTGACTCCAGTAACAAAGGAAGGGATAAAGCTATTGCATTGGCACAGGAACATGGCGTTATTCTAGATTATAGGGTTGAAGACGCACAGTTTTTTGAATGCCCTAAAGTTGAGGCTATAGTTTACTGTTATTTCCATATCCCCAAAAGCCTGAAAGAGAATTTATACACTAGACTAAATTCATTCCTATCGGACAACGGCGCGCTCATATTTGAAGGCTTCTCGTACAAAAATGTGGGTATGGGAAGTGGAGGTCCTCAGAAGGAAGGGATGTGCTTTACAACTCAGGAGGTTCAAGTATTATTTAGCGACTTCAAAGCGGTCAAAGTATGGGAAGAAAGGGTAAAACTCACTGAAGGAGAATACCATAACGGCGAGGCCTGGGTCATCAGAGCAATTGGCACAAAGTAATTAATTTTCGTTTTAGTTAAAAACGTACCTTTGCATGAAATTTAAGGGGTGTCCATCTTCCAAGTAGGCTAATAATTTGTACGGAAGCGCTGACACTCAGTTAGCGCACCCAGCGGATCTGGGCAATAAAAAAGGCCCATACAATTTAGGGCCAACCTTATGGAAAGTTACAAAGACAGTGGTCTGCATCCTGATATCATCAGAGGTGTGGAAGCGTTGGGGTTCGAAACTCCGACACCAATCCAGAAGCTCAGTATCGAGCATTTACTGGAAAACAAAACAGATTTAATTGCATTTGCTCAAACGGGTACAGGGAAAACGGCTGCTTTTTCGCTTCCTATACTGAACCAGTTAGATTCAAATGTTCAACACGTTCAAGCCATTGTATTGGCTCCAACTCGTGAGTTATGTCTTCAGATTTCTAAAGACATTGCGTCTTATGCCAAATTTATGGACGTTAGAGTGACCGCTGTTTACGGTGGATCACCCATCACAAATCAAATAAGAGATCTTCAAGCGAAGCCTCAAATTGTTGTGGGAACTCCGGGTCGTACGTTGGATTTAATTAACAGAAGAAAGCTTAGAATTGAAGATGTCCAGTTCTTGGTATTAGATGAGGCAGATGAAATGCTCAGCATGGGTTTCCAAGACGAGTTGGACGCCATTCTAGCCAACACTCCTGAAGATAAGCAAACCTTATGTTTCAGTGCTACCATGCCGGAGGGAATGAAAAAACTAACAAACAAATACCTCAACGATCCGAAAGAGATCTCTGCCGGTAAGAAAAACATAAGCGCTTCCAACGTAGAGCACGAACTATACGTTACAAGCCCTAGAAACACTTACGAAGCGATGCGCCGTATAGTGGATTTCAATCCTAATATGTACGGTATTGTGTTCTGTAGAACTCGTCGTGAGACCCAGAGCTTTGCCGAACAACTCGTAAATGACGGATACCGAGCAGAAGCTATTCACGGTGACCTAAGTCAAGCTCAACGTGATGATGTAATGGCACGTTTCCGTAAAAAATCCCTGAGTGTTATGGTTGCAACAGATGTTGCTGCCCGGGGAATTGACGTAACAGACTTGACCCACGTCATCAACTTGAACATACCTGACGATCCTGAGGTATATGTCCACCGTTCTGGGAGAACAGGTCGTGCTGGTGCTAGTGGTATTTCTATCGTGATAACACACGGAAGAAACATGCGTAAAGTTAAGGAGCTGGAGCGTTTGATCGGCAAAACATTCGAAACCAAGGAAGTTCCTTCTGGTGATGAGATTTGTCAGATTAAAATGCGTGGAGCTATTGATGATTTAGTAGCGATGAAACCACAAGCAGCCTTAGATTCGGCGCTTCTTGAAGAAGCGTTAGATAAACTAGCTCACTTGAGTAAGGCTGAATTGATCGAAAAGTTTTTAGGACACGAAACAGCATTAGTTCTCAAACGCTACCGTGGTGCGGGAAACATTAACGAAGCAGCAAGAGCTGTTAAAGAACGTGCACGTCGCGAAGGTGGTGGCAGCAGTAGAGGTGGCTCTGAAGAAGGTTTCAAAACAGTAGTAGTTGATTTAGGATACCGTCAAAATGTAAACCCAAGCCGACTTATGGGCTTGATCAATGATATTATGGAAGGTCAAAAAGTGAAAATCGGTAAGATTGACATGGATAAGACTTTTTCAAAAATTGATGTTGAAGAACGTTTCGCTGATGAAATCGCAACGAAATTAACTGGGTCTACGACTGGTTCGTATACCGTAAAAGCATATTCCGAAGAAAGCAAAAGCGGCGGGAGACCACAGCGCTCTTCTTCTTTTAGCGGTGGCGGCGGTAGTCGAGGTGGTTATAAAGGAGGAAGCGATCGAGGTGGTCGTCGTGAAGGCGGTGGCGGTTATGCTGGTCGTTCTGAAGGTGGTCGTCGTGAAGGCGGTGGCGGTTACGCGGGTCGTTCAGAAGGTGGTCGTCGTGAAGGCGGTGGCGGTTACGCGGGTCGTTCTGAAGGTGATCGTGGTGCAGCACGTCGTACTGAAGGCGGTGGCGGTTACGCAGGTCGTTCTGAAGGTGATCGTGGTGCAGCGCGTCGTACTGAAGGCGGTGGCGGTTACGCTGGTCGTTCTGAAAGTGGTGGTTATGCCGGTCGCTCTGAAGGTGACCGAGGAGCAAGACGTACTGAAGGCGGAAGTGCTGAAAGTACTGACCGCAGCAGTGGAAGAACCAAATTCAAGGGTACCTCTAAATTTAAAGGTGCACCTAAACGCAAGTAAGCGTATAAATATTAAATTGCCAAACAACACGCTACGATCATGAAAGAGCAAACCGTTTGGATTACAGGAGCAAGCAGTGGTATAGGCTGGGCATTAGCCCAAGCCTATAACCGCGCTGGCGCCTTTGTGATTATTTCCGCCAGAAGAACATCCTTACTGCATGATCTTAGGAAAAGCCTATCCTTTCCAGAGCACTGTCTCATTCATCCACTTGACCTTGAACAACATCACCAATCCGAACAATGGGTAAAGGATGCGCTACATGGCACCGGTAAAATAGACATCCTTATTAACAATGGAGGCGTAGGACATCTAGGCTCAGTGCAAACCATGGACCTACAAATTGAAAAAAAGGTCATGGACGTTAACCTTTGGGGAGCTGTAGCCTTAACGAAGGCAGTATTACCTCACATGTTGAGCAATAACAAAGGTCAAATATGGACTGTTGCAAGTATATTGGGCTATTTCGGAAGCCCCCGGTTAGCAGCATATGCAGCCAGTAAGTTTGGTATTGTTGGCTACTTTGAGAGCCTGCAGTATGAAATGAAAAACACGGACATTCATATTGGTATTCTAAGTCCTGGATTTATCAATACAAATGTCACCCTGAGTAGTCTTGGTCCGCAGGGCGAGCCAATTGAAAAGAACAGTATTGCCCAAGAAAGTGGAATGCATCCAACGGAATTGGCCCGTATCTTCCTGAAAAAGGCAACCCGAAATAACCCTCCGAAACAAGTCTTTATAGGTGGTTACGAAACATTTTCCGTTTTATTTAAACGCCTCACACCTTCCTTGTTTTTCTTCATTTATGGAAAACTCACTGACATCACAAGAAAGAAGAAAAGCTAACTGCTATATTTGAAAAAGTTAAATCAACACCCATGGCAACAGGTATTATCAATCCAAAGTTTTTAGATCAAGTCTTCGCTCAAGAATTGAGCAATAGTTATCTAAACGCAAAACCTTGTAAAT
>Ga0209384_1000404_pt1 | contig 28064 bp, 27 predicted proteins | sample CoawatmetaG05DNA_FD_187511 | JGI IMG/M metagenome (GOLD analysis project Ga0209384, IMG submission 187511) | Marine microbial communities from the West Antarctic Peninsula - Coastal water metaG058-DNA (SPAdes) (version 2) | ecosystem: Environmental > Aquatic > Marine > Coastal ... | reverse complement strand
TGCTGTTATGGGTGCTTGGACTGAGTTCAAACTTGAAGGTTTGTTTGTAAACTGGGCTGCAGTTATCATAAGCAATGTAAGCGCTTACATGACAGTATTTATTAATACCGTTTATTTCCATATATCATAACTCCTATTGTTGGTTGTATTTTTAAGGGAAAGTAATTTGTAGTTAGTAATGGTTTCACCCCTTCTCTTATCGAAAGGTCTACGTAAAGAGGAGAACAATGAAAAGAAACGTAAACGGGTGAAAAGGAATGAAATCCAATGCATGAGTCATGTTTATTAGTTATGTTTGTTTCTAATCAGCCTAAAAAATGTTTTGAAAAAGGCAATAAAATTATTTAAGATTAATAATGATTAATAGATTTTCTAATAACGAGACTAGTATTCCTTATGATGAATTTATTATCAATAAACTCTAATAATTTTGATCATGAGACTTAATAGGATAAACCAAGTATGAGTCATGTTGACTCAGTGAATTTCATTTAAATATACGTGAATAAAATATAAGATCTAATAATGAAGAAAATTAAAGCTTTAAGCTTCTTTAGTGGAGCTATGGGTTTAGATATTGGTTTAGAAAAGGCTGGAATCGAGGTCATATTAACTTGTGAAAGTGAAAAGTTTATCAGGGATACGATAAAATTGAATAGACCTAAGGTTAAAGTATTAGAAGATATAAATAAATATTCAGCAAAAGATATTAGAAGAGAAGCAGGATTGAAAGCAAATGAAACAATTGATTTAATTGTTGGTGGGCCCCCATGTCAGGCTTTTAGTACAGCTGGAAAAAGATTATCTATTAATGAAAACAGAGGAATTGTTTTTTTAAAATATTTAGAATTAATTAAGGAACTAAAACCAACATATTTTGTTATTGAGAATGTAAGAGGGTTACTTTCAGTTCCATTAAGACATGTGCCGCATGATAAAAGAAAAGGAAAACTCAAAACCATTGAAGAAAAGGGTGGAACATTAAATTATATTTTAAATTATCTAAATAAAATTGGATATAAAACTAGTTTTAATCTTTACAATTCAGCCAACTTTGGAACTCCACAGGTTAGAGAAAGAGTTGTTATTATTGGTAATAAGAAAGAGAAACTACCTTATCTTTCTCCAACGCATTCAGAAAATATTGAACATGGGTTAAAACCATGGAACACTTTTAAATCAGCTGTTAAAGGACTTACTAGTACAAAACATGACCATGTTAATTTTCCTGAAAAAAGACTTAAATATTACAGAAAGTTAAAAGAAGGCCAAAACTGGAAAAACTTACCAATAAAATTACAAAAAGAAGCTATGGGTAAATCATTTTATTCAGGTGGAGGTAAAACTGGTTTTTTAAGAAGATTGAGTTGGAATAAACCCTCACCAACATTGGTTACTGATCCAATGATGCCTGCTACAGATTTGGCTCATCCAGTAGAAGATAGACCTTTATCAATTCAAGAATACAAAAGAATTCAGGAATTCCCTGATAGTTGGAATTTAAGTGGCAGCATTAGAAACCAATATAAACAAATAGGAAACGCAGTGCCAGTTAGTTTAGGTAAAGCTATAGGCAAGTTAATTGTCAATCACATGTTAAAGAAAAAAATTAAAGTTATTAATAATTTTAGATATTCAAGATATGTAAATACTAGTGATTTAGATTGGAATAATAGAGGTAACAAAAAAACTTCAAATCAAAAAACTTTCAATTTTTAATTTTTTTTAAATTTTATTTTTTAGATATTTTAGAAAATTTTCTTCAGATAGATTTTTATTACTCATTAATTCATTTAGTTTTTCCCAATTATGAGCCTTTCTTTTTGAAAATCTTCTAAACCAATGCTTTATTGGCGTTCCTTCTCGTACTTTCTTTGAAGAGCTGTTTTCTGAATTATCACTATTTTTAATTTGTAGCATTTTCCAGATTGTATTTTCACCATCAATTTCTTTTTTAATAAAATCAATACTTCTTAAAATATTACCACTGCACCAAATCCAGTTTTCAGAATTTGTTTCACTATAAATGTATTCCTCTAAAGTGTGACCTATCAAATCCTCTGCACTCATACCCATGTTATGAGACTCTTTAATTAATTTTATTTCTTTATCTGTTTTATTAAATTTCTTTTTTATATAAATATAAACAGCATCATCTGGTACTGTAGAAACTTCTTTATTTTTAAAATCTCTTGATTCAATAAAATTTTCCTTAATTTGATCTAAATGTTGATTTGAAAAGTAGTCAACTTTTTTACTTCTATGGGAAAGAACTTTTTTCCCATCAGAAAAGAGATTTTTATTTTCTTTTGCAAACTCTTTTATTATTTTAAACTCTTCATCAAGTTTCATACTATATAAAAGCTTTAACCTCAGTTAATTCATAATATTTATTTTCAATTTCTTTAACTTTTTGACTTTCAGAAATAATGAATTTTTTCTTTTCAGTTTTATTTTTTTTAATAAAATTATCTAAATCAAATTTACTTAATTTGTTTGTATTTTTCATTGATTCTCTTGCTCAAGGATATATTATCTAAATGTTGATTAATAATGTTATGTATTAACATTAGAGAAAAACAGATATCATTGCTTATGAAAGTTAGAAAAGGCCAAATATTTACATCACCAAGTGATTTAAATAATTTTGTAAGCTGCAAGTATCATGCTTTTAATGATCTTAATGAACATAAAGATGGATTAAAAAAAAAAGATCCTCCCGAAGATATGAAGCTTTGGATCAGGTATGGTGATGAACACGAAAAAAAACACCTTAAGGTACTTCAAAAAAAGCACTCAAATAATATCACAATCGATCCAACTAAGAGTGATGATGAAAGATACAAAAATACAGTAGATGCGATCAAAGCAGGCTATGATTTTATTTATAAAGCATATTTCATTGATAATAAATTTAGAGGAGAAGCAGACTTTATAATTAAAAATAATCAGAAATCAGAATTGGGCGATTATAGTTATGAAGTTTATGATACTAAAATAACGAAAAACTTAAAACCTAAGCACGTTCTACAGATAACAGCTTACTCTTATCTAATTAGCAAACTTACTGGAGTATTGCCAAAGTTTATGCATTTAATTGATGGAGCCAGTGAATACCACACATACAAAGTAAGAGAATTTGTAGACTATTTTAATTTTACTAAATCAAAATTTGAAAACTTTATATCCGATACAGATAAAAAGAAACTATATCCTGAAAGCTGTAATCATTGTAATTTTTGTATTTGGCAAAAGGAATGTCTAAAAATTTGGGAAGGTGACAACTATATCAACCAAGTTGCACGTATTAACAAATCTCAAATTATTAAGTTAAAAAAAGAGGGTATTGATACTGTTGAGAAACTTGCAAAAACAAATCCTAAAAAAATTAAATCTAAAATAAATAAATTAACCTTAGAAAGGCTTCATCAGCAATCAAATTTACAGGAAGAAAAAAGATTAACAGGTAAAAGTAAATATGTAGTTCTGGATCAAATTGAAGGTCAAGGTTTTTATAAAATGCCCGTGCCAAATGATGGCGATTTATTTTTTGATATAGAAGGTTTTCCAGAGTCTAATAAAAGAAATTTAGAATATTTACATGGCTTGTATTTTAAAGAAAAAAATAAAGATGTTTTTAAGTTTTTTTATGTCAAAGACAATAGTAGAGCTAGTGAGTTTCAAATATTTAAAGAATTAATTTTATTTCTAAAAAAGAGACTTAATGAATATCCAGATGCTTATATTTATCATTATAATGATTATGAAACACGAGCATTAAAAGAATTAGCCAGCGAATATAGTGCAGTTTTTCCAGAAGGTAATAATCTGGTCGATGACTTATTAAGAAAGCAAAAATTTGTAGATTTATATAGAGTTGTTGAGCATACATTAAGAACATCTGAAAAAGATTTATCTCTTAAAAGTTTAGAAAAATTCTATAGGAAAGAAAGAGAAGCCAATATCAAAACAGCAACAGATAGCATTAGATTATTTGATAATTGGTGTTCAACAAATGACGATAAAATTAGAAAAGATATAATTCATTATAATGAAGAGGATTGTGTATCGACTGGAGATTTAAGAAATTTTTTACTTAAACATAAACCAAAGGATATTTCCTGGTTTACTCCAAAAAAAGATGAGGATGATGACAAAGATAAAAAAGCAAAATCTACTTTTGGAAAAAAAACTATTCAGGAAATTGAAGAAGAAGAATCCGAATTAATTGATAAATTAAATTCTTCAAAAAAAGATAAAATTATCACCAATAAGATAATAGACTTAGTCGGTTTTCACAGAAGAGAAAAAAAACCTGATAATTGGAGATATTATGATCGCCTAGATAAAACACCACTTCTTTTAGAGGATGATGGTGAGTGTTTAGCTAATTGTACATTTGCAAAAGAGGTTAAGGACGAAGTTACAGATAAGACTAAATATATTTATGAGTTTGAAACTCAAAATTTTAAAATTAAAGAAGGAGATGCAGCGTCTGAGCTCTTTGAAGAAAAAAACTATGGATCAGTTGGTGTTATTACAGAAGATGAAGATGATGGAAATTTTGTTGAGATAGTTTCAAATAACAAGGGAGCACCTCCTGAAATATTTACCTTTAAACCTGGAGGATCCCCACCAACAGATAAAATTAGAGAAGCATTAAATGTTTTTTTAAATGAATATGCAGATTCAAATAAATTCAAATATAAATGTGGCCTAGATATTCTAGAAAATAATTTTCCAGATGTCTTAAAAGTTAAAAAAGGTGAAGCTATTTTTGATGAAAAAAAAGATTTAATTGATGAGGCTAAAAATACAGTTAAAAATTTAAGCTCATCATATCTACTAATACAAGGGCCACCAGGAGCGGGAAAAACTTTTATTTCAGCACATATGATTTTATCATTGATCAAGAGTGGTAAAAAAGTTGGAGTATCAAGCAACTCTCATAAAGCGGTAAATAATCTTCTTAAACAAGTTGAAAATTTAGCAGACTTTGAATTTTCGGGTTTTAAAAAATGTTCAAAAAAAGAAGATAAATTGAATGGAAAATTTATTAAAGATATTAGTAAAGTCGGTAAAGAAGGATATGAAGCCTATTCGTTATTCGCAGGAACTGCTTGGCTATTTTCCGATCAAGCTCTTAACCAAAAATTAGATTATTTATTTATAGATGAGGCGGGACAAGTTTCTCTTGCAAACACACTTGCTATGTGTACCTCAACAAAAAATATAATTTTAATAGGAGACCAAATGCAATTATCTCAACCTATTAAGGGAATACACCCAGGTATATCTGATAAAAGTTCATTGGAATACTTGTTAGAGGGGTATGACACAATACCTCCAGAAAAAGGCATATTTTTAAATAAAACTAGAAGGTTAAATAAAAATATATGTGATTTTGTTTCATCTAGTTTTTACGACTCTAGATTAAAAACTCATCCTGTTACAAGTGAAAGATATGTTAAACTCGATTTAGATAAAATTAGTGATGAGGGAATAAATTATATTCCAATGTCTCATGAAAATAATGCACAAAAATCCAATGAAGAGTCTGATTATATAAAAGATTTATTAAACAAAATTATTGGTAAGAAGTGTAAAGATAATAAAGAATCTAAAGAAAGAAAAATAGGGTTAGAAGATGTACTGATAGTTGCACCTTTTAATATGCAGGTAAATAATCTAACAAGAAATCTTCCAATAAACTCTAAAGTTGGAACTATTGACAAATTTCAAGGACAAGAAGCAAAGATAGTTTTTATTTCAATGACATCATCTGATCCAGAAAATATACCAAGACATAAAGGTTTTTTATTCAGTAGGAATAGATTAAATGTTGGAATTTCAAGAGCAGAATGCACTACTATTATATTGTTTAATCCAAACCTTCTAAATACCTCTTGTCAAAAAATTGAAGAAATGAGGTTAATCAATAACTTTTGTAAACTACTAAAATATCAAATTAAACTTAAATGAAAAAAGATAAAGATTTATTTATCAACACTTGGTACAAAAATGAACAACGTAAGATAAAAAGTATACCGCCTTTACAAGAAAAACATCCTTATATTGATACAGTATTAAATGTTAATGCTAATAAAAAAAGTCCATTAAATGGTGCCCACTTTATTGGTAGAGCAAAACTAATTAAAAAAGAACCAAACTCTGATTGCATAACATTTCATCACGAAGGAAAATTATACGCTCCTCACTGCTCTATCGGAGTAATGAATTATTCTAATAAACATATCTATAAGGGAAGTTGGCTTAATGGTATGCCCCACGGTATGGGTTACTACAAAGACCCGAAACTATTTGAATATGATGGTCAATGGTTCAAAGGCTTAATGCAAGGTTGGGGTGAAATGAAAAGTTACGATACTGGTATTTCTTATATTGGAGAGTTTAAAAACAATAAATATCACGGACTAGGGACAGCAAAGGATAAAAAAGAAATTCTTCGTGGATATTTCAAAAATGATGAGCTGTATAAAAAACTTGATAATTATAAAGTTACTAAAGATGATAAACAATTTACTTATTAATAGGATTTTGAATTAGATGAAAAAATAATGTCCAAAATTACATACTTAAATAGCCACATAGAAAAATTTAGAAAAAAACCAGAAATTAAAATTGATTTAGAAGACGTTGAAGCATTAGCTTATTATGACATTTTGGTTGATGAAGACAAGAAAACTACCAAGCTTTTTGTAAAGTGTTTTAAGAACAAAGAAACTTACAAAGAGCTTTTAAATAAATTACCTGATCATATTGATCGCTTGGGAAGATTTTATTTAATTACGTCATATTGGCTCTGTTTCTTAAACTATTATCATTACGATATATTTGGTGATGAAATTAATAAATGTCTTGAAAATATTGAACAAGAAGAAGTACTTTTAAGAAGTCCTCATTTCTGCAAAAAAGTGTATCATTATTTAATGAGACCGGAGCCTGTTTAGATGAGCATAAATAAAAAAAAAATAATTGAATTTGAACAAAATGCAAAAGACATGTCTGGTGTTACCAAGCTAGTAAAGAAGCCATCTATTACAAGAAGAGAGTTAGCCACTTATGGTCATAGGTTAAATTTTAAAACAAAAAAAAATAAGATAATTGCACCTATTAATAAAATCCTATGTTTTAATAATCCATTAGAGGGAATTCAATGTTTTACAGAATTTGAAACTGAAATAATGACTAATGGAAAAATCAATACGGGCAGACCAGCAATATATGAAGGGCATTGCACTAAAAAAGGATATCCGGAAGGTAATGGTAAATTAATCGAAATCCATAATAACTTCAGAAGAGAGGGAGAGTGGAAAAATGGGAAATTTACAAAAGGTACCTATTCAATACCTTACTTTGTCAAATATGTTGGTTCTTTTACTGAAGGTAAAGATGGCGATTCTCATTTACAAGGTGAAGGCACCGAATACCATTATAAGTCAAAAAAAGATTACACAAATGATAAACCGATTGGTTATGTAAAAGGTTTTTTTGTTGGTATGGGGAGTTTATTAAAAGGAAAAATTATTAATGCTTTTGCAATAAATTATACTGAATATGATTTTATTAAAGATATCCATTATGAAGATTTACGTCCTAATAAAGCGAAAGATTTAACATTAAGAATGGGTAAAATATTTTACAAGAATGGTGATATTTTTGAAGGAAAAATGATTTTTGATGCTCCAGAAGGTAAAGGAAAATTCTACGTCGCAAAAACAAAAAGAACACATTTAGGTTTATTTAAAGATGGTAAGTTTGTTAAATATGGGAAAGTTACATAAAAATGAAGGAAATTGATTTAGAAGTTTTTTATAAAGAAATTATAAACTTTGACGACAATAAAAAAAATTATTGGGATACGATGGATGATGCCATCCTTAAATCACTCAAAATAAAAGGGAAAAAGATCCCAAAAGAATTCGATTACAGAAATTATAAAGATAAATCAGTTTATTTTAAAAAAATTAATAAATCACTTAACTTTATAAATTTATTGAGAATTGAAGATGGTGATAATGTAAATTATTTAAATTGTGGAATATTAATATTTGGTCATTCTTTAAATATAAAAGAAGATATCAAGATTCTCTTCGTTGAAGAAGATTTTGGTGATGCACCAGGTATGGTTGAGAATCCAATATTTGTTCCAATAAAAAAAATTGATAATTCTACAAAAAGTATTTTTGCTAAACCTTCATCTTTGTCTAATATTATTACTGAAGAAGTGGTAAATTATTATAATATTCACAATAGATTTGGAGTAAAGTTACCAGTAATAAATCACGAAACTGCTTATGAAATGTTTGATACGAGTATTTTTGTGGAAACGAATATCTATATTAACCAAGACCATCAGCACAATATAGATATTAATTCTATGGAAAAAATTTTCAAACTTGGTTTCAACACAAAAGTTAAAAATTCTCCTACTAATGATTATCTTTTTAGAAATTATTTTGACAAAAAACATAAAATGGTTCCTGCGGGTCCTTTTTATATATATTTCTATAAAGTAGATTTTAAATTATTTGATAAAGTTAAAATGTACTGCAATCCCAAAAATGCTTTTAAGGAAGTCTTTTTTAAGGAATAATAATGTCCTGAAACAACGTAGGAGACACAGAATTTTTTTTAATTTTTTGGGGGACTGATATCTTTATATTTTTAACGGCTTCTCTTTGTTTAGGATTAGAAGGATAAGTTTCTGGATTATATCTATCATAAGCTAAAGGAACGAGAGTATCGCTCATCATTTTTTTCATTAATAGTACTCCGGGATATGTCTTTTGGTTGAGTGGACTTCATATTCATTTGTTGAATGATTGTACCATCTACCGGGTTCTTTATGAGATGAAGCTCTTCTATCAAGCTCTTGAAGTTTTTTTAAATTATTAACGACGGGCATTGGTGTGAATGCAGGAGATAATAAAATATTTAATTTATCTTTTGCTACTTCTGCTTTTGCAAGTTGGATTAATTTAGGGATAACTTTTCTTTGCTCTTCTTCTGTTAACAACCCTTTAATACGAATAAGCGTTCTATAATCATTCTTTGCCTGCATTTGATGGGGGTTTCTACACTTGCCATAAAGCGTTTCGCCGTCCGCTATGTTTCTTCTTCTACCAGAGGATTGCGAAGCGGGATTGGATTTAGACGTGAATGTTTCCTTAATAGGACGGTCTCGTTCAGGTGTGGAATAAAAGTATTCTGAATTATTTTTAATATATTGCCCTTCTAATTTTCCAGACAATCTTCTTTTTCTAACGCCAGACGTAGTTATTCCAAGTAGTTTAGAAAATTCATTAGCATTAAATTTATATTTTAAATTCATAACTGTATTTTATATTGCCGTGAATCTTCACGCAATAGTGGGACGGAATAAATAAAAAAAACTTTTGTTTTAGAGCTCTGAACGTAGTCGTAGTAGTCTATGTTTATATAAGAACGACCACTACGACAGTTATATCTATCTATAGATTAGAAATTATCATGTTCTATAGAAGAATTTAATTCATACTTTCCGTAAGTACATTTTGTTATTTCCAAATTATTAGCCATACGTTGCATAGTTCGGCTAATATTTTTTCCTTCTTTGGAAGTACCGTTATAACCTAGAAGATCGTTAACACCTTTGGGACTAACTTGTTTTCCGTCCTCAAGTTTTGCTAATTTTTCCATAGCTTCAATTATAACTTTTCTATTCTCGTTGAGTTCAACCAAGACTTTATCTCCGACATATTCATATTGCATTGTTTCGTCATGCCACTTAACAGCATATTCGAAATCAAGAATATCTCTTCCTCTGCCAACTATAGAAGCATTAGGTGAATTATCTCCACGATCAATCAACCACATAGCATCAGTCATTCCTTGAAGACCTACACTACCCGTTATTTTATCGTAGTTATAATCTTGCGAAGCTTTAGATAAGTGAGTTATCAAAACAATACAAACACCGTTCGTAATTGCAAGATGCTGCAATTTCCGCAGCAGCTCATTATCCATATCGTATGCAGTACCTTTGCTAAAAGTTTTAGCTTTAACTCTAGCGAGTGTATCGATAACAATCAGCTTTGGATTTTCAACTCCAACTATCCATTTTTGTAAGTCTTCTTCAAGACCCATGCCAAGATAAGGAGCGTCTATATCTGTGGTAGGGTGCCTCAACATTTTATTTAACCCCATCTTATAGGCACGTTCTTTTAATCTACGTTTAGAATCTTCCAACGCTAGATATAAAGATTTTCCTTGTTCAACTGCATGTCCTAAAAACGGTATCCCGTTCTCAACGCAGTAGCACATCTTATAAGCACTCCAACTCTTCATCGCTTTAGGTCTGCCGGCTATGCAAACTAAACCTTCTGGAAGTATTTTATCGATAGCATATTTTAATGGAGGAATGTCTTCGTCCATTAAAGCTTTCAAATCAATACCGTTAGTTAGGAAGTCTCGTCTCGAAGGTGATTCTTTAAACTCCTCTGAACCCGGCATGGTACCAATCCACCCCAATATCTCCTTCATATCAGCCATTTTTAAGCCGATATACTTGGCGTATGATTGATAACCCGCATTCTTTGTCTCTCTATCATTAGAGGCAACTATCCGAACCATCTTATTTCTTTTAGTGTCTCTATCGTTAGGTAGGACTGCCGTATAAAAATCAAAAAGAAATTCTATACGTTCGTCTTTAGACCATTTGGTATAACGTTTTAAACAAGCGTCTAGTTTTAGAGCTCCGGTATTTGCACTCTCAACAAGTGGTGCAATTTTTGCTGCGAAGGATATTTTTCTAAATATCTTTTCTAATACTTCCCTAGCAACTTTCTTTGGCTTCTTAACATTAGTCCAAGTTCTCTCGAGTGGTTCTCCAGTAACTTTGTCTTTAGTAGTACCAAAAACAACAGTCTGTCCAATCACTCTAAACTCAGCTACATGTTTATCCAACATTATATCCTCATCAATGCCTTCTGCGTTATCATAGAAGTAATGAGTTTCTTCGACACTATCGACGCCCGGTCTTATCCTACCAAGCGTTAAGGTATCTTTTGGAAGCCACATACCACCAAATTTAATAGACCAGTAATTCTCTAAATCGATATCAATCACTTTAGATTTTTCTAGGTTTAATCCTTGGTTGCCGTCAACGTCCCACATAGGAGCACCAGATTTATTAAGCAAAGGTTTAGCCAAATGTTCCAATGTATAATCTCTATCTATAATTTGTGTATCCCCATTATATTTAGAGTTTTTAAATAAAGGAATTATTTTAAACCCTTGTTCCATTAATGCTTTCGCATGCTGTATTTGCTTTTGCATTAGTTAGGTCTCCTCACGTTAGAAGCATCAACTTTAAGAAGTTTAATTCTATCCGTTAATACTTTCTCTCTAGCTTTTGCATGCTCAACTAAAGTTCCGATATACTCTTCCGCATTAGTGAACTTTCTCTCAACCTCAACAAGCACTTTAGATAATCTAGTAATGATATTTGTTTGTCTCGTAATTATCATTTCTAAACCTTTGTATCCAACGGCATCGCAACTATCGCAAACTTCTAATTTTGCTTTAGCTTTCTTCGTTAGACTTCTAGTAGCCTCTAGTTGTTTTCCACCTTTAAAAACTTCTCTTAAAGTTTTATTTTCAGGATAGATATTAACCGGGTGCCTTGTTTTTGGTTTTCTATACTTAACGCCAGCCTTTGGTTTTATTCTAATCATTATGATAGTTCCTCCCAGAGATCGTCGGTGCTATTTCTTTCGTATTCAATTCTCTTTATTGAGAATGGTTTTTTTCTATACCAAACATAAGTGATAAGAGGGTTAACTCCACCTCCAGTATTCCATAGAAAGATTCCACTTTTGAATGCTGCACGAAATAATTTATCTAAAACATTCCTTTTAAATAAATACATTCCTTCCATTAAAGGTTGCTTTGAACATTCTTTTAGTTGAAGTTTTAATCGTCCTAATAAGCCTTCTTCTCTTGATCTAAGCCAATCATAGTAACGATTATGGTCGTTGTTGTTTTTAACGGTTTCTTTTGCTTCCGCTATACTTTGGATAAGTTTTTTTAAACTACTTATCTTTGCTTTTTTTGCTTTGTGCATAACACGTCCTTATTTGAAATGCTCCCGACTGGAATCGGGAGCACTTTTATTTTCAGAACGGCGGAACAGCCTAAAATTAATAGGTCGTTAATGTTATTGTTATGAAACTTGCTAAAATTGAAAAAAAAGTAATAAGCATAACGTCTTCCGATATCTCATATTCTTCCCACATAATTTTCTTCTCTCTTCTAATAATAATCATATCAATCGCATTTATTTCCAGTAACCGCCTTGATGAAGAAATTTTGTTGGGGCTGTGTCCCCATGATGAGCTCTAAATCTTAAACTCATGCATCGATAATTTTTGTGGAAGAGTTAGTTATTCGATCGATGTTCTCTCCTATAAAGAGAGTAGTAGCATAATCCCAAAGTCCTGTCTTCCTAGGAATTAATGGGATATTAAAACAGAAACTCTTCTGTCCTATCCAGTATTTTTATTAAGGTTAACAACGTTATTAATCTTCTCTAATAAGTCTTGAGGTTTTATTCGAGTATATCTTTTTAGTTGGCTCCAATCTCGGTGCCCAGATAATGATGAAACTTCTGCAATAGACATTCCACTTAATAATGCGTTCGTACAAAAACACGCTCTTAAATCATGGAATCTAAAGTCAGCAATTTTTGCAGTTTTAGTTGCACGTCTAAACCATTTTCTTAAACGTCTAGCATCAGTGTCAAATACAAACTTTCCAAAAATATGTTTTTTTAGAATTGCTATTGTTTCGTCTGCTAACGGGATAGTTCTATCTGCAGTATTTTTCGTATCATAAAAAGTACAAAGCTTATTATCAAAATCAATATCATCTCTTTTAAGTTTTAATATTTCGCCTTGTCTTGCTCCAGTCTGATAAGCAAATTTAACTATGTCTCCAAGTATTCTTAAATGGTCTGCAACTAAAGAAGGAAGCCCTCTAGGAGCCTGATCTTGTTCGGCTGCAACTGCTAATAAAGATTTATATTCGGCAGCACTTAAAACTCTATCTCTACTATCGTTAACTTTTTGCATCGTAACCATATCGCACGGATTAGAAGCGGGTAGGTTAATACCCCATTCCCGTTTCGCAACTCTCCAAGCATGGCAAATAATATTAATGTATTTGTTAACCGTTCCCGGCTTTCGGGTTGCTGACAGTTGTTTCATTAATTTGTGGATATGATGAGACTTCAACGTCATTAAACTATTCAACGCTATTTTATCCTTAATGAGATAATTGATAGTACAAGTCTCCTCTCTAACTCCCTTCTTAAGTACCGTTCTCTCATCTCTATATTTAATTAATATTTCTTTTAACGTTGTGCCTCTTGCTCCAGAGTAGTCCTCAAACTCGTTCTTCTCCATCTTAAGCTCAACATCTCTAGCAAATTTTCTAGCTGTTTTAATATCTAGGAAGTTCTTATTAATAGTTGGGAAGCCCTTCTTTTTTATCTGTACCAACCAACGTCCACTCTTTCTTTTCTCAAAGTACGCCATAACTTTCTTCTCCTCTAATTGCGTTCAAGAAAAAAAGTTGAGGTTTAATTCCAACTCTACTCCAACTCTTGAACAATTATTATTCAGAAGTGTTGATAGCGCTTAGTTTAGAGCGGTGAGTAAGGGGCGTTCTGTTACCCGGTGCCCCAGACCGTGCTTCTATAATTAACCTAAGTTAATTATGCAGCAATAGCGTAACTTTCGTTAGCATTTAAAGTTTAGCCCGTTACGGTGGAACAATCCCGAACGAAAGAATAGCCTTTAGTCACCCGTCGATCCTGTTTCACCCCCATAATTTTTATGGTGGAGGTGGTGGGTACTGCCCCCACGTCCGTAATGGTTATTACGAAATTCGTTTATCGTCGTAGTTGGCAAGCCAACATCATTACTATAAAAGCATTTAAAAGAGATTCAATAAAAAATTTGAATTAAAATATAAAATAGTCAAAATAGAAGCTAAAGATTAAATTTAAAATGAAAAAAAACAAACCCCTGTTGTTTTTATTAGATGTAGATGGTGTTATGACAAACGGTCAGTTTGTTTATTCTAAAAATGGCAAAATTCAAAAAATATTTGGACCAGATGATCATGATGGGTTGAGCTTATTATCTGAATTTATAGAAGTAAGGTTTATTACTGGGGATAAAAAAGGTTTTGATATTTCAAAAAAACGAATAGTTGATGATATGCATTTTAAATTAGATCTTGTAAGCACTGTTAAAAGATTAGATTGGATTAAAAAAAAATATCCATTAAATAAAGTAATTTATATGGGGGATGGAATTTTAGATTACCTTGTTATGGATAAAGTGTTTTACTCCATTAGCCCAGCAAATGGACATGAGTTTGCAAAAAAGAGTGCAGACTATATTACAAAGTGCAGTGGTGGTGATAGAGCGGTAGCAGAAGCAAGCTTATATATAATGAAAAAATTTTTTAAAAAGTTTGATCAGATTAAAGGAATAAAAAATAAATCTTTTTCTGGATCTTGGAAATCATAAGATAATATCATTATTAAATTTTTCTAATTTGTCAGCATAAAAACTTTCAATAAATTTTTTTTTGTTTATCTTATATAATATTAAATTTTTAAGGATGGTACATGCTGTATTTAATAGTTTAGTATTTGAAATTTGATCTTCCTCTTTCCATGTTACTGTAAAAAAATCATATTTTAATTGATAGTAATCCATAACTAAAAGCATGAATGAGTCAAAAGACATATCATTGACTAGGTATTCATAATTAATTTTTTTAATATCATTTACTTTATAAATAGCTAAACCAGCACCTATATCATAAACCTTCTTATTTATTAATAATGAATATATATATCTAAAAACATTGTTACCAAAAATTCTAAAATTTGAATAACCAATTAATTTTGAGCCAGGTTTAAATCTTCCTGCTCTTAAACAACTAAAATTAAAAAAATCTTTTTTTAATATAACTTTGTTTAAATCATCTAAATCACCTTGATCATCACCATGTAATACACAGCAATAATCAAATCCATTATCAATAGCATACTTGAATGCAATTTTATGAGAACCACCTAATCCATAATTTTGTTTATTTCTAATTATTTTAAAATTCTTGAATTTTTTTTTCAAAATTGTTTCTTTTGCAATTTTTACTGTCTCGTCTCTACTGCAATTATCAACAATCAAAATTTTTTGATAATAAGAAAAATCTTCTTCATTATATTTAGAGAGCATTCTTTTTAATTGAACTGGACAATTATATACTGGTATAAATAATAAATTATTATTTTTCATTTATAAATTCAAATTTTTTTAAATAATACAATGTTACTTATTTTTTACACAGCATCATCTATATTTGAAGTGGACATAACACATTCTTTACAGACTTCATTTTTAAACCACTCACCTTTTAAATGCATATCTCTTAAAGAATTAATTAAAGAACCATTCCAGACTTCTTTAATTTTTTGAGTTGGTAATTTACTAGCATCAATCTCATGTAAGTTTTTTTCACCAGAAATTTTTTGATCTGTTGATAATTTGGCAATTGGTATCTTTGCTGCAAAAAAAGTACAGCATGGTAAAACAGAGCCATCATATCTAACTGTTAAATGATAAAAAGGTTGGGCACAGGTAAATTTTTTTTCAGTAATTTGTTCTCTTGATGGCTTCATTATATTTACTAGATCTTGTATGCCTATACAGTCAGCTTTATCGGACCAAATTTTGATAAAATCACTGTACTCATGTTGATTTAAATCTGTCTTAACGAAGTTTACCCTTAAAGTGGGCAGCTCTTCATTTAAATCATTTCTAATTTTAATAAAATTTAATGTATTTTTAATAACAGCATCAAAGTTACCTCCTTGTCTAATCTTATCAAAGGTTTCCTTTGTTGTTGCATCTATAGAAACTTGTAGCCTAGTTAATCCAGATTTAATCAACTCTCGAATAATCTTTTCCGTAAGTAAGGAACCATTAGTACTCAAATAAATATCAAGTATCCCAACTTTTTTTGCATACTCAATAAATTTAATAATATCTTTTCGAATAAGGGGCTCATTAATATAATTTAATCTAATTGCTTTAAGACCATTTTTAATGCCCTCATCAATAATTTCTTGGAATGCTTCAAAGCTAAACCAAGTTTTTTTACCTCTTCCAGCAGTATTTTCAGCAGACCAGGTGCACATCTCACAAGAAAAATTACATGAATAATTTAATTCAAAATCAATTTGTAAAGGATATTTGGGAATATATTGAAGCGTTGATGCGCGTCTCCATTCTTCTCTGTATAACCTATATTTTTTAACATCAGAATATTTTTCAATAATTTTGTGAACATCTTTACCGAGTATGGTGGTAACTTCTTTCTGGTCTGGTTTTTTTACAATGTTGATCATTTTATATTGTTACTTTTAACAATCTGTATTTTTATTACAATATATATATAATAATACATATATAATAATATATATTACCAATTATATAAGATAATTTTATAGATATTTTCCGCAAAAATGCTTTTAAAAAAAAATAAATTTATTATCTTTTTAACAAATAATAATCAAAAAATAAAAATTTTTCTTTTATTTTTTATAATCTTAAATACAATTTTAATACATATATGGGCAATAGATAAGTCAAGTAATGGAAGAGAAATAATATGGGAACCAGATGATCAGTACCATGAACTTGTTAAAGCTAAAAATTTAGATAGTTGTAAAAATAATTGCTTAGCTGTTAATAATTTATCTACATATAATAAAGATTCATTAAATTCTGATCAAAAAAAATTACTAGAAATTTTACTACACCATACTGCAATTGAATATCACTATATAAAATCAAAAATATTAATATTTTTAAATAACATTGTGAAAGATTGGGAATTGACTCAAATTCTTTTATCAAAAATTGTTACAACCTTACTTATTATTTCTTTTGCGGTTTTCATTTTAGTTCATTTTAATTTAAATATTTGTTTAATTTCTTCTATTATAATTTTACCTTACGCAACTATCAAATGGGGATTTCATTTTTCAAATAGCTCTGCTCACTTATCTTCTGTTTTTGGAATATTTTCTTTAATTTATTTATACAAAATTAAATTTAATAATTATTTAATTAGTTTAATTTTTTCATGTATGTCTATTTTTACCCACCCAATAGGAATTTTTATGATGATTTTTAATTCTACTTTTATATTTGTTAAAAATCGATTTATTATTGATAAAAACTTAATCAAGTATCTATTCATAGGAATTTTAATTCTTACATTATATTTTTATTTAGATTTAAACTATATAAATGAAAGTATTACTTTTTTAAATATCTATAATGAGGGATTTAATTTATTTGATTTATTTATAAAAAACTTAAAGTTTAACTTATATTTTCTTTATGATGTCTCTAATTTATTAAATTTTGTAATATTAATTGCAGCACTATTTTTATTGCGTAGTGACTATAAAACCTTAATACAAAAATATTCAAGCTTATTACCATTAATTTTATCATTATTAATAATAATAATTATTTCATTTTTTCATCATGCACCTCAAGCCTCTATATTAATGAGAATGCAGATCATTCTCACTTTGTCTATTCTGTCAATTTACTCTATTTTGATTTATGAGTTTTTTATAAAAGTAAAAAATTATAAATATAAAAGTATTTACTTATTTATCTTACTCATTATATTTAGTGGCCAATCATACTACAATTTTAATAATTTATTTTCACAAATAAAAAGCAATCAAGAAACACTAAACTTAAATTTTAACACTAATTCAATTAAAAAATTGATCAAAGTATCAGGAGATAACACTTTTATTATTTTTAAAAGAAACAATTCAGACTTATCTGTTTTTAAATCGATTTATTATAAATTTCTCATAGAAGGTTTTAACAAAAAGAATGTATTTATAAGTGAATTATTGAATGATAATGAAAAAAAAAAAATTTCAAGAGAAAACTTCTATTTGATTCTTCCATCTCCAATAATTAATAATAATATTATTTTTAAAGAAAAAAGACCTAATTGTTATCAAATTCATTTAATACAGAAGTGTATAAAAAGAGGATGGTATGGATTTAATAGAGCTAATATGTCAGACTTGCTCATTCGCAATAATGATATTGTTAAAATAAAATCACAAAAAAAAATTAATAAATTATTAATTAACATAAATACATATGGTAATGATATATCTTTACAAGACACAATTTCAAAAAAAGAAATCATAGTTAATACTGATAATAATTTTGAATGGATTGAATTAAATAATTCAAATTTAAATATCTCTAAAATTAAATTTAAATTACAAAACAATCAATTTACAAAAATAAAAGGAATCAAGGTTTCAAAATATTCGAAGTATTCTTGGCCGTGGTATGAAAAAATTGGTTTAAATCATATTAACAAAAAAATTAGCAGAAATTTCAATTTTGATATAAAAAAAATGGTAGGAAGCTTTTATTGTAACAATTATAATATTATTGATGATAAAAGTTCTTTTGTTTTAGTTGAATTGAAATGTAAAAAATAAATAAAAAAGAAACTTAATGTAGTAAGTGAAGTGTTATTTTTACCCGGTGCCCAGACCGTGCTTCTATAATCATTATTATGTAACAAAGTTGAAATGATAAAAGGGAGTAGTTTCAATCAAAGTGTGCCACTATTTTGCTAAGAATTATTGTATTAGAATTCAGGCTTATGAAAAAGATTTTAGAGAACTTGGTTCTCGGTTTGTTATTTACAAAGTACAGTTACAGTGATAAATTTTATGTAACCAATTTTATATATCATGAAATTTCCTCTTAAAAAGTTTGATCAGATTAAAAAATTAAAAAATAAATTTTTTTCTGGATATTAGAAGTTGTGATACCAAAAATATTCAACAAATACTTAAAAAATAGAAGAACTACTTTGCTTGCAGTGGGACCTATGAGTAAAAATTGTGTTGAGGCTACCATTGAAATAGCAAATGAAAAAAAAGTTCCAATCATGATGATAGCTAGCAGAAGACAAATAGATAGCAAGGAAATGGGAGGTGGATATGTAAATAACTGGGATACTAAAAGTTTTAGTAATTATGTAAAAAAAAGAGATAAGAATAAACTAATTACTTTATGTAGAGATCACGGTGGGCCTTGGCAAAATAGTTTAGAAATTGAAAAAAAACTTAATTCTATTAAAGCAATAAATTCTGCAAAAAGATCATATATGGAGGATATAGATTCTGATTTTAAGATAATTCATATAGATACATGTCTTAGCTTAAATGGCACAGAAAAAAGTAAAAAAAAAACACTTGATCGTCTTTTTGAACTTTATAAATTTTGTAGTGACTACGCAAAAAAAAAGAATAAAAATATTTTTTTTGAGATTGGAACCGAAGAACAGTCTGGCACGACAAACACACAAAAAGAACTAGAGGAAACTCTTCATAAAATAGTAAATTTTTGTAAAAAAAATAAATTAAAAAAACCTACTTTTGTTGTAATTCAATCTGGAACTAAAGTTATGGAGATGAGAAATGTTGGAACATTTGAAGTGCCATTTAGAGTTGAAAATGAAATACCAGCTGAAATTCAAATACCTAAAATGATTGAAATTTGTAAAAAATATAATGTATTAATGAAAGCTCATAATACAGATTATTTATCTAATGAAGCATTAAGCTGTTATCCAAGACTAGGTATTAATGCTGCAAATATTGCTCCTGAGTTTGGTGTAATAGAAAGTAGAAAAATATTAGAAATTATGGAAGCTTTAAAGTTAAAATCTTTAAAAGATTCTTTTGTTAAATTATCTTTAGATTCAAATAAATGGAAAAAATGGATGATAAAAGGTTCAAAAGCAAATGACTATGAGAAAGCAATTATTTCTGGTCATTATATTTTTTCAGAAAAAAAATTCTCCAATATCAAAGAGGATCTTACAAAAATACTTAAAAAAAATAATCAAAGTTTAGATAAAATTTTAAAAAAAGAGATAAAAAAATCAATTTTAAGATATTTGTATAATTTTAATTTAATTAAATAAAATGAAACCAATTGCAACATTAATCCTAAATAGAAATTTACCTAAAGTTACTGATAAGCTTTATAGAACAATAAAAAAGAATGAAGGAAATATTACCGATATATTTGTAATAGAGGCTGGATCCTCTAAAAATAATCTATCAAAATATGCAACATGGCATGCTAATTCAGAAAGTGTTAAAAAAAAAGGTTTGAGGTTTCCAAGGGGAATGAATTATGGATTATATAATTTATGGAAAGAAAATCTATTTGATAAATACAAAGCTTTTTTTTTAATTACTAATGATACTGTAATTCAAAATAAAAATACTTTAAAAACCTTGTATTCAATTCTTTTAAAAAATAAAAAAATTGGCATACTTAGTCCATGTTCTAAAAAATGGGGTGAAAATAAACTATTAAAAAAAAATAGTATTAAATTTACTTGGTATATTCATAATCATGCATACTTATTAAATAAAGATTTATTATTAAAGATTATTAATCCTACATCTGGATACATGAATTTTTTATATGATGGCTCAAACTTTAGAGGGTATGGATTAGAGAGTGAATTAATTGCCAAAGCTTATGCAAATAATTTTGCAGCAGCAATTACAAATAAAGTTTATTTGGAGGAAAATGAGGATTATTTACTTAATCATAATGATTTGATTAAAACAGAAAGCTATTCCAGAAATTTAAAACTTTCCTATGTGGAGGGATTAAAATGGATGAAAAGAAAATATGGCTTTAACAATAAATGGTTATTGCAAAATTACGTAAAATTATTCTATGATAATTTTTTTGTTAATTATCCAGAATATAAAAAATACAAGATATGATTAATTTAGGGGGAAATAAAATAACAAGACTTAACAGAAAGATAAAAAAAACTATTATTGGCACTAGCAAGTATTATTTTTATAATCATTATGCCTTAAAAAAAAATGAAAGGATTACAATTCCTAAAAATATGAATTGTACAATTTTTATTTTGAATTGCAAAAATAATTCATCAATTAAACTTGATAATAAAGAAATTAAGATTGAGAAATATTCCTGCATATATCTTAAGAAATATGAAAAATTTGATACATTAAATAATTCTGTTGAAATTTTATTGGTTGGAAAAAAACTAAAAAAAATAAAAAATTATGTTTTAAATAAAAAAAGTTCTAATTTTTATAAAGTAAGTAAGCCATGGGGTTATGAACTGTGGATTAATTCACTAAACACAGATTTTGCTTTTAAAAAGATATATATAAAAAAAGGATTTCAAACTAGCCTACAATTTCATAATTATAAAAGAGAAACCAACCTTGTTTTAGAAGGTGAGGCTAGATTTTTTTATAAAAAGAATAAGCAGGTGAAAAATATGAATGTTACAACTAAAGATATTGGTTCTAAAAAAATAAAAAAAGGAACAATCATCAATGTATATCCAAAAATATTACATAGAATTAAAGCATTAAGAAATTTAACTCTTTATGAGGTTTCCTCGCCTCATCTTAAAGATGTAGTAAGAATTCAAGATGATACCAATAGATTGTCAGGTCACATAAAAAGTGAACATTAAAAAAACTAAATGAAAACACTGTGTATTTTAACTGCTGGTAGAGGAGTGAGATTAAATGAATATTCAACTTTAATTAATAAGGCACTACTTCCAGTAAATAAAAAAGCTGCAATATCACATATAATTGACAATTTCCCAAAAGAAACGAAACTAGTTATAGCAATTGGTCATTTAGGAGATCAGGTGAAGGATTTTCTTAATCTAAATTATTCAAAAAGAAACATAACCTTTGTGAAGATTAAAGATTATTCAGGAAAAAAAAGTGGACCTGGAAGATCTCTATTAGATTGTAAGGCTTATCTTAAAAAGGATTTTTATTTTATTTCCTGTGACACATTATGGAAAAAAAAAATTAACAATAGTGAAAATTATAATTGGATGGGAGTATCAAAAGACCTTTTTTATGATCCTAAAAAATATTGTAATTTACTTTCAAGTAAAAAAAAAATCATTGATGTGAAAGACAAAATATATGCCACAAAAAAATATAAGCATTTTATTGGTTTAGCCTATATCAAGGATTATAATTTATTTTGGTCTGCTTTTAAATCTATGAAAAAAAATGCTGGAGAGTATCAGGTTATAGATGGTTTTAAAAAATTGATAGAATTTACTACTGTTAAAGCAAAAAAATTTGAATGGTATGATATCGGTAGTTTTAAAAATTATAATGCTACTATAAAAAAATATGAAAATTTTAATTTTAGAAAAACTAATGAATTTATCTATATTGATAAAAATAAAATTACAAAATTTATAAATTCACAAATTAAGGTAAGAAAATTAATAACAAGAACAAAAAAAATTAAATTATTTCCAAGAATAATAAAATTCAAAAAACAATTTATTCAATACAAGTATATTCCAGGTGAAATTTTTTATAATTTAGTAAATAAAAATAATTTTAATAAACTTCTTTACTTTTTAAACACTAAACTTTGGATAATTAATAAAAACGAAAGTATTAAGAAACTATGTAAAAAATTTTATCATACAAAAACTTTAGAAAGAATTGAATTATTTTTAGATAAGTATAATCATAAGAAAGATTTAAAAATTAAAATTAATGGAACTTTAGTACCTTCGATCGATATATTAATGAGTTATGTTCCTTGGCAAAAAATTTATAGAGGTGTTCCAAGTAAAATACATGGTGATCTTCAATTTGATAATATTATTTTTGATAAAAAGAATTTCTTCCTTATAGATTGGCGGGAAGATTTTGGAGGTAATTTAAATTATGGAGATTTGTATTATGATTTAGCAAAAATGTATGGTGGAATAGAAATGAATTATGACATTATAAAAAAAGGAAAATTTTCTTATTTAGAAAAAAAGAATGGTATTTTTTATAAGTATGATTCAAGAAAAGTGATAATGAATGAGATTAAACAAGAATATGAAGAATTTATATTACTTAAAAAATTGTCATTAGAAAAAATAGAAATTCTCAAATGCTTAATTTATATAAATATGAGTCCTTTACATGAGTATCCTTTTGACAAATTACTTTTTGCACATGGAAAATCTCAATTATTTCAAACATTAAAAAAATATGAATATATATCCAAATAAATTGACCAAACTTTGTATTTCAATATCCAAAAACCCTGGAACTTCAGGGTCTAAATTTCATAATACTGGTTATAGATTGCTAAATTTAAACTATTTATACGTGCCACTTAAATTTAATAGTCTAGATAATTTAAGAATAATTTTAACTAAACTCAATATTAGAGGTTGTTCAGTCTCTATGCCATTTAAAGAAAAAATAGTTAGATTGTTAGATTTAAAAGATATTAGTACAATTAAAACTAGTTCAGCTAATACTCTTGTTTGTAATAATGGGATAATTAAAGGTTACAACACTGACTATTATGCTATTAAAAAAATAATAAAAAAAATTGATCTCAAAAAAAATGACTCAATTTTATTATTAGGTAATGGAGGTGTGGCTAGAACAATTTACGAATATATTAAAAAAATTAAAATTAAAAAGATATACCTTTGTGCTAGAGATGTTTCAAAGTTTAATGATTGGAAAAAAAATAAAAACTCAGAAATTTTTAATTGGCATAAAAGAAATGAATTAGATGCAACTTTATTAATTAATGCAACACCACTTGGTATGAAAAATAAATATTTGCCAGTCGATTTAAAAGTAATTGCAAAATATAAATCAATCCTAGATTTAGTTATAGACAGTAAGTCTTCTTTTAAAAAAATCGCACAAAAAAATAAAGTTAGATTTTATGATGGGCTAGAGTTTAGTTTTTATCAAGCTTGTAAACAATTTGAAATTTATACTAATAAAAAAATAAACAAAAAATTAATTAAAGATACTTTGGGTTATAAATTCTAATAAAACAAAATTGATAAATCTTTAAAGAGCAAACGTATACAGCTAAATCTAGTTTTTTACACAACCCTAAAGTTTTATCTAACATTTATATGCTTCAATTTTTGTTATTTTTAATTTATTATTAAAACTAATTACATCAACAACTTTGATTTTTTTCTTATTTTTAAGTGTAATTAAAATTTGGCAACTGACAATTTTTTTTGATTTATGAAGAAAAAAGTTTTGCACCTTTACTTTAAAAGAATTTTTACTAAAAATATTTTTTAAAAAAATTAAATTTTTTTTCTTTCCCTTAATTTTATTCTCCCAATCTTCTAAATATATTGTATTTGCAAATATATTCGATAGATTTTTAATATCTTTTTTTTGAAAATATTTAAAATAATGCTTTGATTCTTGAATAAGTTTATTTTTCATTATAATCTCTTTCAATATCACTAAAATTCTTAATTTTGCTAGTGATTTAATTAAACAATTCACTCTTTCAAGTTGTAATTAGAATAAAATGCATATGTTTTTTTAATTATTGAAGTCTTTTTAATTTTTTTAATTCTATGATGTAAAATTATTAGACTTAATGTTAAAATCTATTAATAAGAGCTATATAGATTATGAAATTAACTAAAGAACAAATATTAGAGATTAAAGACCAACAATCTCAACGTAATCAAACAAAAAGAGTTACCGTTCCAGCTCTTGAAAATATTCTTTATGAAGCAATGCCAGCATTAGACCATGGATTTGTAAGGGTAGTGGATTACATGGGTGATGATACATCAATTGTTCAATCAGCAAGAGTTTCTTATGGAAAAGGAACCAAACAAGTTTCAACAGATGCAGGTCTAATTAAATATTTAATGAGACATTGGCATAGCACCCCATTTGAAATGTGTGAAATTAAATATCACGTTAAGCTTCCAATTTTTATTGCACGACAATGGATCAGACACAGAACTGCAAATGTTAATGAATACTCAGCAAGATATTCAATTTTAGATAAAGAATTTTATTTACCATCAGTAGAAAATTTAGCCGCACAATCTTCAAGTAATAGGCAGGGTAGAGGTGATGTGATTGAAGGTGATCAAGCAAAAGAAGTTTTAGAACTTTTGAAAAATGATGCTGAACAAACTTATGATAATTATGAAATGATGTTGAATCAAAGATTTGATGGTTCAACTATTGATGAAAATAAAAAAGGACTAGCAAGAGAACTTGCAAGAATGAATTTAACTTTAAACACTTATACGCAGTGGTATTGGAAAACTGATTTATTAAACTTAATGAATTTTTTAAGATTAAGAGCGGATAGTCATGCTCAATACGAAATAAGAGTATATGCAAACATCATGCTGGACACTGTTAAGAAATGGGTACCTATAACTTATGATGCATTTATGGATTATAGAGTAGGTGGCACAGAAGTTTCAGCTAAAGGAAAAATTATAATTCAAAAACTTATTAAAGGCGAAGATGTTAATCCAGATAGTTCAGGCTTATCTAAAAGAGAATGGAATGAACTAATGGTTTCTTTTGATCTTAAAGATAAGTTGATTTAATTTTTCTAGCAAAGTTTAAATATATTTTAGAAATTTCGTGCTCAGGATTAGCTTCAACAATTGGCTTTCCTTCATCACCACATTTTCCAACCTCAGGATTTATTGGAATTTCTCCTAAAAATTCTTTTTCAAATTCCTCAGCAGTTCGTTTAACTCCACCTTCTCCAAATATTTTATATTTTTTACCATCATCGCCAGTAAAATAACTCATGTTATCTACCAAACCTAAAATTTTAACTCCAAGTTTATCAAACATTTTAATTCCTCTTTTGACATCTAGAAGAGCAACTTCTTGAGGTGTGGATATTATAATTGCTCCATCCATTTTAATTTCTTGAGAAAAAGTTAATTGAGTGTCTCCAGTTCCTGGAGGCATATCAACAATTATAAAGTCTAAATCCTTCCAACCCACTTTTTGAGTAAAAGTTTTAATTGCACTAGTAACCATAGGTCCACGCCAAATCATGGGAGTTTGTTGATCAGCAAGAAAACCGATAGACATACATTGAATATCGTATTTTGTAATTGGAGTTAAAGTTTGACCATCACTTTTTGGTTTTTCATTAATATCAAACATTTTTGGAATTGAAGGACCGTAAATGTCAGCATCAAGTAAACCAACTTTGCAGCCAATTTGTTTCAATGCTAATGCAAGGTTAGTTGCAAAAGTTGATTTTCCAACACCACCTTTCGCACTTGATACAGCTATTGTAAATTTTGTTCCTAAAATTGGGTTTTTTGTGAATTTTCTAGGCTCTAATTTTTTTTTCATTGCGTCACTTAGTTCTGGCTTTTTATCACTCATATTTTTATCATTACTTGTTTTTTGTTAGAAAGACATTATATACTTTGTCATATGTCAGATGATTTTCAAGGTAGAGGCGGAAGTCCATGGGGAACACCTCCAGGAGGAGGAAATGGTTCAGGGAAAGGACCCACACCACCAGACATTGACGCAATTATTAGGGATATTCAAAGTAAGATAAATAGATTTTTACCTGGTGGGAGTTCATCAGGAAAAAAACCAATCGGTTTAATTTTAATTATTATAGCATTTGTTTGGTTAGCAAGTGGACTTTATAGAGTGGGACCCGATGAACAAGGTGTTGTGCTTAGGTTTGGAAAATTTGTGAAGACTACTCAACCAGGATTACACTATCATATTCCAATTCCAATAGAGACAGTTCAGACACCAAAAGTTACAAAAGTAAATAGAATTGATATTGGATTTAGATCTGAAAGAGATAGTGGTTTTTCACAAGGTGGTGGAGTTGCAGATGTTCCGCAAGAAAGTTTAATGTTAACTGGTGATGAAAATATTGTTAACATAGATTTTTCAGTATTCTGGGTGATTAAAGATGCAAGCAAATATTTATTTCAAATTCAAGACCCTGAAGGAACTGTAAAAGCTGCAGCAGAAACGGCAATGAGAGAAGTGATTGCTAAAAGTAATATTCAGCCAGTTTTAACAGAAGGTAGGGCTCAAATTGAAATTGAGACACAAGAAATTATTCAAGCAATTTTAGATGAATACAATAGTGGTATTCAAATTACACAAGTTCAAACACAAAAAGCAGATCCACCAGATCAAGTAATTGATGCATTTAGAGATGTTCAAGCAGCAAGAGCTGACATGGAAAGATCTAAAAATGAAGCTGAGGCTTATGCTAATGATGTAATCCCGAGAGCAAGAGGTGAAGCTGCAAGAATTATGCAAGCAGCGGAAGCCTATAAGCAAAAGGTTGTTGCTTTAGCCGAAGGTGAAGCCAGTAGATTTGTATCTATTTATGACGAGTACGCAAAAGCAAAAGAAGTGACACAAGAAAGAATGTATTTAGAGACTATGGAAAAAGTTTTAGCAGATATAGATAAAGTGATTATTGAAAAAGGTGCAGGGTCTGGTGTAGTTCCGTACTTACCACTTCCTGAACTAGGCAAAAAGAAAGCGAAGAATTAATGAAAAAAATTTTATTACCAATAACTATTGTAATAGCTGCATTAGCTTTCTTCTCCATTTTTATAGTTAAAGAAGTTAATCAAGCGATTGTTCTCCAGTTTGGTGACCCTAAAAAAATTATATTAGAACCTGGCTTAAACTTTAAAATGCCTTTTATTCAAAACGTGGTTTTTTTAGATAGCAGAATTTTAAATTTAGACACACCGCCAATAGAAGTAATTGCGTCAGATCAAAAAAGATTGATTGTTGATGCTTTTGCAAGGTTTCAAATTGTAGACCCATTAAAATTCTACATTTCAGTTGGAAATGAAAGAGTAGCAAGATCAAGATTGGCAACAATCATTAACTCAAGACTTAGAAACGTTTTGGGACAACAAGAATTACAAACATTACTTTCAAAAGATAGAAGTAAACAAATGTCTTTAATTCAAGAAGGTGTAAATGTTGAAGCTAAAAATTTTGGTATTAAGATAGTAGATGTAAGAATTAAAAG
>Ga0209384_1000402_pt1 | contig 28106 bp, 25 predicted proteins | sample CoawatmetaG05DNA_FD_187511 | JGI IMG/M metagenome (GOLD analysis project Ga0209384, IMG submission 187511) | Marine microbial communities from the West Antarctic Peninsula - Coastal water metaG058-DNA (SPAdes) (version 2) | ecosystem: Environmental > Aquatic > Marine > Coastal ... | reverse complement strand
GCTTTAGCTATGAAAGAAGCTTTCCGTTCTCATTGACAACCCCTTTAAGCTGATTTTCAAGCAAATCAAGAAGGTATTTTTTTTGTTCTTCATCAAAATTTTCTTTTGGGCCAGAGACTACAATTGAACCAACAAATTTATCACTATTTGATATCAACGGGACAGCTAATGCAAATAGTGCTTTATTGTGTGTATTCGTTGACAAGCAGTAACTTTGATCTCTGATATCTTTATAAAGTCCATTTTTATCATTAATCCGTCTCCCGTATGCCAAGATTACTTGTCCCGAGGCGCCTTGAGTTAACTTCAGTCGAGAGCCCTGCTCAAGCGCATGATGCTTTTCAATATTTGAGTGTGCCCTGTAAAGACAAATACAATGATTATCTTCTTCAATAAAAAATGAAGCTGTATGAGCTGAGATATCCCTGATCTTGTCAATAATAGGGCGTAGCTGCTCTAAACGGTTACTATAAGTATAAACAGCATTCAAATATATAGCCTGAGTGCCAACCATATACTCTTTATTTTTGAGTCGAGAAACATAACCAAATTCTTCTAAGTGAGAAAGAATTCGATAAACTGAAGAGGTATTGAATTGATACTTTTCGCAGATATCTTTTATCGAGAGCTGGGACTGGTCAAGTGAAAAAGTTGAGAGTATTTGCAAGCATTTTTCAATAGAGTTAAAGTTTTTTATAGGTTCTTCTTGATTCATTTTATTTATATTAGAGCTAAATCTGTAAAAAAATAATTGATTTGGTAAATCCTAACAAAAATCCCTTAGGCTGGTATTTACTTCGTAGTCTACTTGATGTCTACTATTGCAAATTGGGCCAACAAATCTCTTAATTAATAAGTGATCTGGATGTTTTTGATATTCATTCAATGAAGACTTGTTTTGAAATTCTGTATAAAGTACTAAGTCACATTCGCAATCATTTGAAATGCTATTGATACCAACCTCTAGATAGGTTAGTCCATCGACCTTATTTTGCATACCTTCAAGCATTTCTTTCATTTGATTTATTGAAGTGCTTCGTGTCTCTTGTTTTAATGTCCACATGACAATATGTTTAATCATTTCTTAAAATTCCCTTTGTTAACTAATGATCTAAAATGCATACTTCTTTATCTTTGTTTACGAATAATGGAACATTTGGTAGATTGGTTCCTGAGCAAACACCATCAGTGCATCTTCCGCTATTTGTTAAGTCAAATACAGAAGAGTGGTGCCCACACATTACCTCAATTTCTGACCACATCATAAAAGTACTATCTGATCGACGCTGAAGGGTTAGCCAGTGGTGAGGACATTTATTTACATAACCATGAACAACTCCTTCTTTTAAAAATACAATAATCTTAAAGGCATCTTTATTATTACCAAAAACAATCTCTTTAATTTGACCCTCTGACAAACTAGACAGATCGCATACTTTTTCACCTGGAGTTGGCGCATTTTTCATCTCACTCCAGTTAAAGTAAAGCTTAGACATTAGCTCAATTCAAGAGAAAAATCATAATTAAGCGTCCAGGATTTTGGATTTTTAGAATCCTTTATATACTCAATAATTAATGAGTTTTTAACGCCATATACAGCATCAGACTCTAAATACTTATCATCTGACGAATAGAGTTCGGTGGTTACCGATTGATAGCCATCTGCTGAAATAATAAAGTGAATATGTGCCGGTCTAAAAGGGTGGCTTCCATAAATATTTAGAAAACTCCCTACTGGACCATCTGTTGGAATTGCATACGAGACAGGTTTGATAGTAGTAAAACTATAATTTCCATTTACATCAGTTGTTAATTTTCCACATAAGTTATGTTGATCTTGGTCATTATCTTGCATATGATAAAGTCCATTTGAAGCAGTTTGCCAAATATCCAAAGTTGCCCCAGAAATTGGATTACCTGACGTATCTAATACTTTTCCTGATATATAGACTTTTTCCCCATTGTCATCAGTTTGTATAAAACTTGATTCATTTTCAAGATCAGGTGCATTTTCTTGATAAAAAGGCCCAAGAACGCTAGACTCAGTTCCACCATTTACTTTTCGGTTATTGATTGAGTCAACCAACATACTAACGCCTAAAATATCTGAAAAGAGAATGAATTCATTTCTTGCATGGTCACTAATTTTTGCACTATCTAATAAAAATTTTATTGCTGAAAACCATTCAGCTTCTGAAGGTTTTGTTTCCCTAATAAATGAATGTGCATGCTTAACAAGAGAGGTTAGTAAAAAACGCTCACGAGCATTCTCTGCTTTAGATATTCTTTCTATGACTGCATTTGTAAGATCAGCCTCATTAAATTCTTTCATAATAATATTCCTTTTCTATAAATGTTAAAACTAAGTTTTTTCTATTAGCACTGCTATCCCTTGACCAACTCCAACACACATAGTACAAATTGCATAGCGTTCATTTGTTCTATGTAACTGATTAACGGCAGAAATAATAAGTCTTGCTCCGCTTGCACCCAAAGGGTGTCCAAGAGCTATAGCGCCTCCATTGGGGTTTACTTGTGAAGTATTATCAGACAATCCTAGGTCACGAATTACAGCAAGAGCTTGGGCGGCAAAAGCTTCATTTAACTCAATGATTCCAATATCTTTAATATTTAGTTTTGTTTTCGCTAGTAATTTTTTTACTGCTAGAGTAGGCCCAAACCCCATAATTCTTGGATCCAAACCAATCGATACAGAGCTTACTACACGAGCCAAAGGCTTTAGTTTATGTAAATTTATAGCTTGTTCTGATGCTAGTAATATAGCTGCAGCACCATCATTTACGCCTGAAGAATTTCCGGCTGTTACTGTTCCATTTGTTTTTACAATTGGTTTTAATGCACTCAACTTATCTAAAGATGTATTGGCTCTAGGATGCTCATCTAATGTGACATTTGTTGAATTACCACGACGATCTGTAATTGTCACAGGAGTAATCTCTTCGGCTAAATATCCTTTTTTTAACGCAATCTCTGCACGTTGTTGACTCATTAATGCAAACTTATCTTGATCTTCACGATTAATATTAAATTGTTCTGCAACATTTTCAGCAGTTTCAGGCATAGTATCAACGCCATATTTATCTTTCATTAGTTGATTAATGAAACGCCATCCAATTGTTGTATCTTGCATAGATTGACTTCGAGAAAAAGGTGAGTCACCCTTTCCAATAACATAAGGAGCTCGAGACATTGACTCAACGCCCCCTGAAATAATTAAACTGGCTTCATTTGCTTTAATTGCTCTTGCTCCAATTGAAGTAGCATCTAGACTTGAAGCGCAAAGTCTATTTATTGTGACACCAGGAACTGAGACTGGAATACCCGCAAGAAGCAAAGACATTCTTGCAACATTTCGATTATCTTCACCAGCTTGATTTGCGCACCCCATAACTACATCATCTAATAGACTCCAGTCAACGTGAGCATTCCTTTCTATAATGGCTTTTAAGGGTATTGATCCAAGATCATCAGCCCTAACTGGGGACAAACCGCCGCCTAGTCTTCCAAAAGGTGTTCTTACCCCATCACATATATAAGCATCTTGCATTAAGTCCCCTTTTTTGAAATTAATAGTTTCCTACGAACAGGAAAAATTTCAATATTAAAATAACTTGAAATAAACCCCCATATTCCTTTTGGAAATTTCAACATAACAATTACAGCTACTATCCCAAGAAAAATCATATAAATTGATCCAAAATCTGCCAGAATTTCTCTAAGTAAGAAAAATATTAATGCACCAATTATTGGCCCCTCTAAAGTTCCTAGGCCACCTATTACAACAATAAAAATTATATTGACAGTCCAGTCTGAGACTGAAAATGCTGAGTCTGGAGAGATACGTAATTTATTTAAGTAAATAATAGAGCCAGCCATCCCAGCACCAAAGGCTGCAAATAGATAAACTGAGTATTTAATAAGTCGTTTTTTAACTCCTAAACTTTCAGCTGCAGTTTCTGAATCCCTAATTGCAGTTAATGCTAAACCCCATGACGACCTTAAAACAAAATAAATAGAGGCAATTACGCTAAGAGCCAAGATGAGTGAGATAAAATATAATAGCATTTCTCGATCGAATTTAGAATCTCCTAATTTTTTTATGATATTGATTGGTAGGCTCATACCAGAGCCACCACCCATAGTTGTTACTTGAGCAAAACCCAATCTATAGACCTCTGCTAGAACCCAAGTTCCAACTGCAAAATATGCACCATAAAGACGAAATAGAAGATAGGCCGAAGGTATTGCAAAAATTAAAGCAAAGACTCCAGAAAGAAGAATTGCAGCTAACGGATGAACCCCAAGATAAACTGTAAAGATAAAAAAAGCATAGCCACCTAATCCAACAAAAGCATGCTGTCCAATTGAAACTAGACCTCCATAGCCAGCTATTAAGTTCCATAATTGAGCCAGTACTAAATAATAACAAAATTCACTTACTAGTCTCATATCTGACCTTCCACCCCACCAAGGTAAAGAAACTGCCATGACTAGTAATAAGATAAAAATAACAATAAATATTTTTCTTAAACTCGAATTTTTACTTTCAAAACTAGACAAATTTTCAGCATTATGATTTTTATTTGTAAAGCTCATTCTTTAGTCCTTGGTTTTTGGAAAAAGCCCATTAGGTTTAATTGCCAAAATAAACAAAAATACTAAATGTCCTGATAAAACTTGCCAACCTGGATTAATGTTTGCGCCAATAGCCTGAGAAACCCCAATGATAATTCCGCCGGCCAAAGTCCCCCATAAGCTTCCTAACCCTCCAATAATTACTGCCTCAAAAGCGTATATAAGTCTCGCAGGACCTACAGATGGGTCAAAATTGGTACGCATACCCATAAAGATTGCAGCAAGTGCTGCAACTGCTAAAGCAACTCCCATAGCTAGTGCAAAGACATGGTTTCTATTAACCCCCATTAGTTCAACAACTTCTGAATTATCTGAAGTGGCCCTAAATACCATTCCCGTCTTGGTTTTGTAAAAAAAGAACTGTAAGCTAGTAATAACTGCAATGGAGGCTAAGAAAGCTATTAAGGGAAGCCATCCAATAGAGAGCGTATCTGATAACTTTAAGCTTAACGTATCAAGCTCGCCTGACAAAAGTCTCTGTGAATCTGCAGAAAAAATTTCAAAAAGAACATTTTGTATAATAATTGAAATTCCAAATGTCACTAAAATAACTGGCAGAATATCTTTGCCTAGAATTTGATTTAATATTACTTTTTGAAGAGCGTATCCAAAACAAAACATAATAGGGCAAACAATGAAAATACTTAATAAAGGATGAAGATTCAGGCTTTCTACACAAACTAGTGCAATAAATGCAGACAGAACAATTAAGTCGCCATGAGCAATGTTAACTAATCGCATAACCCCAAAGATTAAAGATAGCCCAGCAGCAAATAAAGCATACTGACCACCCAATAAAGTTCCTTGCAAAATTGCATCTATCCAGCTCATCAGACTCCCTCCTCAATTCCGAAATAAGCTTGCTTTATTTCAGCTTGGGTCAGTTTTTCTGAATCACCTTGAAGTGAAATATTACCTTCTTGAAAGCAATAAACTCGATCAGAAAAGTTAATTGCTTGCTTAATATCTTGCTCAACTATTACAACGGTGACGCCTTCATCACATATTTTTGGAAGAATCTTATATATATCTTTGATAACTATCGGTGCAAGTCCTAAACTAAGCTCATCGCAAAGTAAAATACTTGGATTTGACATTAGAGCTCGACCAATAGCAACCATTTGCTGTTGACCGCCAGATAGCTCAGTTGAATTTTGATTACTTCTCTCCTTTAAAATAGGAAATAATTCATAGATTCTTTCTAAATTCCAATGGCCAGTTCTCATACTTAGGCCTCCCATCATCAAATTTTCTTCAACTGAAAGTGATTGGAAGAGTTGACGACCCTCAGGTACAAGAGAGATTCCTAATTTTGCAATTACATCAGGATTAGATTTACCAATTGGGTTACCATTATATTTAATACTTTCATGGTTATTCTTTAGTAAGCCAGTAATGCTTTTTAGAAAGGTACTCTTGCCTGAGCCATTTGCACCTATTATTGCAATCTTTTCAGATTCTTGTATATCAAAATTAATACCAAAAAGAGCCTGAAAATCGCCATAGTGTGCAATTAAATTATCTGTACTTAAAAGGCTAGTACGCATTAGCTAACCCCTGTGTATAGTTCTTGAACAAGAGAGCTATTCATAATTTCATTTGGCTCTCCTTCAACAATTTTTTTTCCAAAATCTATAACCATCAACTTATCTACTACTGACAATAGTGCATTCAAAACATGCTCAATCCAAATAATTGTTACGCCTTGTTTTTTTATATTATTAATGATTTTGATTAACTCTTGACATTCAGGATCAGTTAAACCGCCAGCAATTTCATCCAAAAGCAGGAGTTTAGGCCTTGTAGCTAAGGCTCTTGCTAATTCAAGTCTTTTTCTATCCAGAAGGGTCAAAGTTCCTGCAAGATTATTAGCTTTTGATAATAAACCTAGATCATCTAAAATCAGATAGCAATCTGAATAACTTTCTTTATTTGATTTTCCAGCACCAAATTTACTACCTACTAAAAGATTTTCAAAAACTGTCATATTTTCAAAAGGATGTGGAATTTGATAGGAACGACCTATCCCATCTCTACATCTATTGTGAGGGGTTAGATTTGAAATTTCTTTATCGTAGAACCTTATACTGCCGCTGTCTTTTTTGACATCTCCAGTTATAAGATTAAATAGAGTGCTTTTTCCAGCTCCATTTGGACCCAAAACACCAAGCGCTTGGTTCTCAACAACCTCAAAATTGAGATTGTTTATAACCTTTAGAGAACCAAAGCACTTAGTAAGATTTTCTATCTTAAGCATAACACACTAATCAATTGCTTCAGTTTTTCCGGTCAATGGAATCTCTGGAGCCATTCCGTTATAAGTTATAACTAAATCGTATTTATATTTGTCATTAACCAATCTCCACTGACCTGCTACTAATGGAGTTTTAGCAACATTTTTGACCGGCCCTTTAGACCAATTAATGTTTCCAACAATAGTATCTAAGTCAGTCTCTTGAATGGCTTTAGTAATGCTTGTTGGATTTGAAGGATCATCACTTCTCTCCAATACATCAACAGCAACTTCAAATAATGCATGTACAAAGCCAATTGGCTGCGTCCATTGTTTACTTGTAGCTGTGGAATATCCATCAGCAAGTTGTTTTGCACTCATACCATTTAAGGATGATTGAAATGGATGATTTGGTGACCACCATATTTCAGAAGATAAATTATGGCCATTGTCACCAAGCGCTTCTAGTGCAGATGGAAATAAAATCGCTTTTCCAATCGATGCAACTTTTGGCTTAAAGCCTTGCTGAATAGCCTGAGTCCAAAACGTTGTGAAATCTGGTGGAATCATTACTCCAGTAATGATTTCAACATCATTATTTTTAAATGCATTAATGTAAGAACTAAAATCATCATTCATATTCTGATAACGCCCAGGGTCAGTAAGTGACATTCCTTTTTGTTCAAGAACAGGTGGAAAGCCAACAGTTTTGTCTCCCCATGCGTTTCCATCACCATCATTTGGGAAAAGTCCTCCAACATTACCATTCTGATTTACTTCATCCCAGAGAGCTGTGTAGTTTCCAATAACATCTTCTAGCCCCCAGAAAAAGTGGTAAGTATAATCAAAACCAACTTCTGGATTACCCCCTCTTCCTAAAAACCAAGGCTGCCAAGGAGCAACTGTTGAAATACAAGGTATTTCATTCACTTCACATTGATCAGAAACAGGATTTGTTGTATCGGGCGTACCACCAACCAATATCATATGAACCTCATCTCTAAGAATTAACTCAGCAGCAAGCTCTGAAGCTCTGTTAGAGCTTGATTGGCTATCTTTAGCAATAATCTCAACTTGCCATTGATCTCCTCCAATTTGAATACCATTTTTTAGTTGCTCGCGAACTTCATCTAGAACATAATCATCAGCCTCGCCAAATCCTGCCAAAGGACCAGTTTGAGGTGATATATATCCAATCTTTATAACTTTGTCTGCTGACAAAGCTAATCCTGATGTAAACATCAAAACTAGAGAAGTCAATAGGATAGTTAAGTTTTTTTTATAATTTTTCATTTTTTTCTCCTTTTATTATTTATGCTGAACTTTATTATTCAAGTTCAACTTTATAGCTTGCAGTAGTTTTTAACGCTATATCATCAAGCGTTACATTTGGTGCTAGCTTTACTAGAACCATTTCTTTCTTTCCATTTTTTTCCTTAAATCTAAAAACAGCTAAATCTGAAATAACAGTGTCAACTACACCCAAAGCAGTTAATGGTAAAGTGCACTGTGGAACAATTTTTGATTGTCCATCTCTACTAGTATGTATCAAAGTAATTACTAATTTTTTAGCGCCTTGTGCAAGATCCATAGCGCCGCCAACTCCAAGTAATGGCTTTCCAGGAATAGCCCAATTTGCTAAGTTTCCTGACTCATCAACCTGCAAGGCGCCCATAACTGCAACATCGATATGCCCACCTCTAATCATTGCAAATGAATTTGCACTATCAAAATAGCTTGAGCCAGGAATTGCTGTTACTGGTATTTTTCCAGCATTGACTGGATAATCCATTGCGCCTCCACTTTTTGGTTTAGGGCCCACTCCAAGCATTCCATTTTCCGTATGAATAGTAATGTCATCATCCGGGCTAATTAAATCAGCAACTAGGGTAGGAATGCCAATTCCAAGATTTACAACATCTCCAGCAGAAATTTCTGCAAGTGCTGCTTTTGCGATATTTATTCGACTTTCATCAATTTTTTTTTCACCACTATTAATTGACATTGAAGTACCTAAATCTTCAGGTTTTAACTTAGCCTCAATAAGGTAATCAACAAAACATCCTGGGGTATGAATCGCATTGGGATCTAAATCACCAAGAGGGACTATTTCTTCTACCTCAGCAATTACAATATCTGCTGCAGTAGCGGCACTAGTATTAAAATTACTTTCAGTCATACGATATTGAAGATTTCCAGCAGTATCTCCCTTCCAAGCCCTTATAAGTGCTACATTTGCTCTTAATGGGGGTATTAAAACCATGTCTTTACCACCAATATTGCGCTTTTCATATTTTTCAGCGATAACTGTATCAACAGAAGTAGGCGTATAAAAACCTCCTAAACCAGCTCCTCCTGCTCGTAGTGCTTCAGCTAAAGTACCTTGGGGCAATAATTCCACTTCAAGCTCGCCAGACTGATAAGCACTTACAACTTCATGATTGCTTGTAAAAAAAGAACCAATAGCCTTTTTTAATTGTCCATTTCTTAATAGTCTTCCCCCTCCCAAGCCTGGCTCCCCAACATTATTACCAATATATGTAAGCTCTTTAGTCTCTGTATTGGCAAGAGCATTTAGAAGGTGGACAGGATTACCTGTCATCCCAAAACCACCTACAACAATGGTATCGCCAGTATTAATTTTTCTAGCTGCTTCTTCAAGTGTTATTTGTTCTACTTTTTTCATAATCAAATATTTAAAATCTAAATCTGTTGTGGGGAGGCGCCAATGTAAGCATTTTCGAGAAGTTTTTTTAATTTTCTTTTATCAACTGACTCAGGATTGTTTATTGGTTTTTCTAGAGAAATATCAACAGCTTTATCAAGATCTGACTGTTTAATTCCTATATCTTTTAGGGAGTTTGGAATTTTTAAAGAATTTAATAGATTAAATATTCCTTCTGATGCATTATCTACATTCATAGCTCTAGCTACTTGACTAGTTCCCTCTGAAGTTGCACTAGCATTAAAAGCTACTGAGTGTGAAAGTAAAATAGCGTGAGTTTCAGCATGGGGAGTATTAAATGACCCACCAAATGTATGGCAAAGTCTGTGATGAAGCCCTGTAGTGCCTGTACCTAAAGAAGCTCCTGCCATTGAAGAGCCATATAATAATTTTGCATGCGCATCAATATTTTTTGGATTTTTTATGATTAATGGGAGGCCTTCAGATATAGAGGAAATAGCTTGAATAGCCATACTAGAAACAATCGGATTTGGTTTATCAGTTGCAACATTTACAACTGCTTGAGCTAAAGCATTCATTGCACTTGCCGCTGCGAATTTTAATGGCATGCTCAAAGTTAGCTCAGGATCATATATAGTTAAAATTGGGACAGCCTCGTTGCTTCTAGATGTTATTTTTCTATTTCCTTCTGTATACGCCCATATATTGGTCATTTCAGATCCTGAATATGATGTTGGTATCACAACATTATCTATCAAATATTTAACCGCTAAAGCCTTCCCAAGACCAATGGTAGAACCACCACCAATTGCAACTGTGCAGTCCACATCAAGAGAGAGTGCAATTTTTTTGGCTTGATTTAAAGTTTCAATAGGGACATGCATCTTTGCCAGAGCAAATACACCAACACATTTTTTTTTAAGCATTTGTGCTATTTGTTGGCCTTTATCAGATTGTTCAGGCGTTGTAAGAATTAAGACTTTTTTCTTACCAAGCAAATCTAACTCTTCAGAAAGGGTACTAAGGCTTCCCAAACCAAATTTTATATTCCAGGGTAGACTGCTATATGTAAAGTTCATTTTGCACTTTCTTTTAACTATCTTTTATAAAAAGGAGGTATTTTGGCATCTACATTTACCCAGACTGATTTTGCTTCAGTGTAATCATGCATTGCCTCAAATCCCATTTCACGGCCATAACCAGATTTTCCAATTCCTCCAAATGGAGACCCAGGATTAACTCTTTTATAGCAATTAATCCAACACATTCCAGCCTGTATATTTTTCGCAACAAGATGTGCCCTCTGAAGATTATTGGTCCATAAGCCACTTCCAAGACCATATTCACTATTATTGGCTATCTCTATAGCTTCATCATCATCACTAAAAGTAGAAATAGTTACAAACGGCCCAAAGACCTCTTCTTGGCAAACTCTACTATTTGGCTCAACTCTCATGACAGTTGGTTCAATAAAGTTTCCAGCTTCAAAACCTTCAGGAATCTTTCCACCTGTTAGAAGCTCTCCACCCTCTTCAAGAGCAATCTTTACGTAATTTAAAACTCTTTCTTGGTGCAATCGAGAAGTTAAAGGCCCCATTTCTGATGATGAATCAAGAGGATCACCCAACTTAATACTTTTAGCTAGAGCAATAAATCTTTCTGTAAATTCATCAGCAATTGATTCATGAAGAATTAATCGAGAACCTGCAATACACGCCTGCCCTTGGTTATGAAAAATAGCAAAAGCACTGCCGCCAACTGCAGCAGGTATATTTGCATCCTCAAAAACTATATTAGCTCCTTTTCCACCAAGCTCAAGTTGAACACGTTTAAGATTTCCAGCTGAATTTTCAACAATCCTCTTACCAATTTCAGTTGAGCCAGTAAAAGATATTTTGTCTACATCTTGATGTTTTGATAAATGCTCACCAGCAATACTCCCCTTTCCTGGCAAAATATTGATAACTCCTGGTGGAAATCCAACCTCTACTGATAATTGTGCGATTCTAAGCGTGCTTAAAGGGGTTATTTCAGCGGGTTTCATTACAACTGTATTACCAGCAGCAAGAGCTGGACCAAGCTTCCATCCAGTAAACATCAATGGAAAATTCCAAGGAACGATTTGACCTACAACACCAATTGGCTCTCGAGTCACATAATTTAAAAATCCTTGCTCAACAGGCGGGACTGAGCCTTGAAATTTATCAGCCATACCCCCAAAATATCTATAAGTAACAACAGTTCTCGGAATGTCAAGGCCAAGACAATCATTTACAGGATGTCCAGTATCCATGCTTTCAAGTTTTGACAGATAACTGGAGTCTTTTTCAATAGCATCGGCAAGCTTTAATAATAAGTGCCCACGATCCATAGCTGACATATCTCTCCATGCAGGGAATGCTGCTCTTGCGGCAATCACAGCTTTATCTATATCCTCTTCTTGTGCTTCAGATACATTAGTTATTACAGAATTGTCAAAGGGATTAAGAACCTCAAAAGTCTTTCCAGATTGAGACTCTACAAACTCACCATTAATAAATAGTTTATTTTGAATATTCATACTATATAAACTAAAATTGAACGGGGCTCATTGGTAATTTACCATCAGCATACCAACCTGGTAGCTCAGGATTAGCATTTTCCCAGACTAGCAACATAGAGCGCTTAGGAGAATATCCAGTATGCCTACAATCAGCCGGCATTGCTGCAATATCACCCGCCTTCATGATTACTTTTGCTCTAGGCTGTCCAGTTGCATCATTTTGAATTGCCCAGTCAATTTGATCACTCATTTGAAAAAACCACTCTGCCCGATCATTGCCATGTGCTATTGGAAGAATATATTCTTCAGTGGTAGGGCAAAATAAACTCTCTTTACAAACTGACGTAACAGATGGATTCCAAGTTACGTCTGAACGACTAAGAAATGCAAACAAATTGAATGCGTTGACTTCTTCTTCAAACCCAGGCTCAGCATAAATTTCTGGAGTGCTTTGTGAGACATCCGCAAAAGCTCTATTTTGTTTATAGCCATTCTCATCAGTTCTAACTTCAATATCGCCTGGAACACCTGGCTGTCTTTGGCTTACCTGGCGTTGACGACTAATTGCTTCAATATTACTTCCATTTTTTTGACCAATCCATTTTTGACCAGTTTCAGCTGGAGCAGCAAATGGATCAAAACCTTCATTAGTCCAATCCTCCAGTATTGATTTAAATGTTGCTAATATTATTGGCGTATCAAATACTTCTAATAAATCAAGATTTTGACTTTGTAAATCTTTGTTATATGTTCCTGCAAACATTTCTACACTTCCATATCTGTTTGTTGTTCCAAAGACATTATCAAAGTTGACAGTTCCATAAAAAAAGCCCCATGCTACATCTCTCATTAAAGCTCTAAGAAATGCGTCAGCAGAAATTATATGAGACATTTTTGTATTATTTGCTGTCCAACTAACATGAACAAAATAATCGTCACGCCTAAATGAAAAACTACCCAAATCAAATGACTTATAACCGCTGATAGAGTGTGGTTTTGATTGTTTTACGTTTGATGAATTCATTGAATATCTCCTCAGTTATGAATAACAAATATCTGACCACTTCTCTACAGTGTGATCACCTTTAATTGTTTGAAGCACCGCAACCCCAATCTTTCCAGAGTTACTAAATTTATATGCAGCACCTTTAGGTAACAAAGCTTGATGTCCATGTTTTAGAACAATTCTTCCCATTTTTTTGCCTACTGGTTCTGAGTCAAGCATGATTGAACCTTCTTTATCTTCTGGAGCTATAGATTCATGATTATCAAGCTTTACTAAGTGAATCTCTAATTCTCCATCCATACACACTACAAATTCATCGTGTGATGCTGTAAACCAGCTAGAATCGCCTTCCGTTCTAAGTGTTTCGATTACATATTGTAAATTCATCGCAACAGCCACTTTTTCGTAAGGCTTAGACATGTTTGCTACTTCAAAAACATTTGAAAATACATAAGCCTTAGGATCATCATTTATTATTTCTATTGAGCCCTTTTGATAACTTTGAAAAGACCCGAAATTTGTTCTTTGGTTTGACATAATTTACTCCTAGAGTTATTCATTATGAACTTTAGTTCGCATTTTATTATAATTGTTGTATTTATATTTTGAATAGGGATAGAATGTAAAATACAATTTCATAAAACGTAACAATTTTTTCCTACTGTATTAATATAAAATTTAATAAAAAATTAAAGATCTATTTCTATTACTTCTCCTTTATTCGCAGCTCTACTTTGACACAAAATAATTGAAGACTCTCTTTGCTTGTTTGATAATACAAAATCCCTATGCTCAACTTCTCCTGATATTAAATCACAGCTACATACGCCACAAATACCATCTGAACATTTCACATCAACATGGACTCCATTTTCAGCAAATACATCTGTTATAGTTTTATCGGCAGGTATAAGAAACTCTTTATTTGATTGACTCAGTTTGATTGAAAACTCATGATTTTCATACTCAGGAAGTTCTGGAACTGAAAAATACTCTAAATGTCGCGCCCCTTCTGGAAAGCCTTGACGCTTTGCTGACTCCATTACAGATCCCATATACCTTTCAGGGCCACAGGTATAAACCTGCCAGCCATCTTGATACCCATTTAAAAGTTTATCTAAATTAGCCCTACTTCCCTCATCTGAAACATAGAGATTAACTTTTTCTGCCCATGGTACTTTTTTAAGGTCATCTAAAAATCCTGCATCAGATCTTGTTGCAAATGAATAATGAAATTCAAAATCAATTGAATTAGCATAACACTCATGAGCGAAAGCAATCATTGGAGTAACTCCAATCCCTCCCCCCATTAAAAAGTGTTTTTTTCCGATTGCAAGCGGAAAATGATTAATCGGTTTTGATATAAAAATCTTTCGCCCTTTAGCAAATATTCTATGAAGTAATTTTGAGCCACCCCTTCCTTCATCTTCTCTCAAAACGCCAATCTCATATTTGGTTTGATCAGCTGGATTTCCTGACATCGAATACTGTCTAAAATAATCTGGAGTAACAACAACATCTAGATGAGCACCAGCTGTCCATTCTGGTAACAACTCATTATCAAGAGAAGTAAGAGTGTATTTAGTGACTTTATCAGTCATGGTCTCTACTTCTGAAACCTCAACGCGGATTACTGGTGAGTTTCCATCGTTTTTATACTCATGGGAAAGATTGTCTAACTCTCCTCGCTCTATTCGAGCTTGATACTCTTCTGCAGTAATCATAGCTTGATAAGCCTCAATCCCAGCCTCTCGGTCCATCGGAAATGGAAATGGAAATGGATGAGGCGCTAAATTTGCCGGATATACAGCCAATGTTTGATCTTCATATTTAAGATCAAGGTCAAGCTGAAGCTCTCTATAATTTGAAGGAGTTTTTTCTTGATTAACCATATCAAAACCCCCTTTTGAATTAACTTTCATATCCCACCACCATCGCTTTGCTGGCTTAATATTTCCATGGCCAAGAAGATCATCAGCTTTAGCAAGGGCACCCGCCATAGCTGGCACATTCATCGCAATCCATCTCAATGGTCTTTCATGCTGTAATCCTTCCATATTCCAAGGGCAAGTTTTCATACATCTTCCACACATAGCGCCGCCCATTTGAGTTAGACGATAAGTTGTGCATTTTTGGCTGTCAGATTTCCAAATTTCATAGCCATTAAACATAAGTTTAGGTCCAGCTGTAATAGCACCTGCAGGGCATTCACGCGCGCACTTGTTACATGATTCACAAAAAGCTTGCATCCCAAAATCGATCGGTTTATCGTGAGTTAGAGGCATATCAGTCGTTATGCAGCCTGATTTCAGTCTCGGTCCCAGAAATGGGTTCACAATAACCTCACCAATGCGACTAACTTCACCAAGCCCTGAAAGTAATAAAAGAGGTGGCTGAAGCACCTCTCCATCTAAATTTGTATGGACTCTTGCAGAGTAGCCTAAGTTACGTATTTGCTTACCAATAATTCCTCCAAGCAACGAAAAACGTAAATAAGATCTCATTGATACTGTAACTGAAATCCAATCATCGCCAGATGATCCTTCATTGGTCTCAAATCCTTGGTCGATAATCATACTAATTGCGTTTGGATGGTTAGGTTTTATTTCCTCACCTAGCGCATCATGAGAGTACCAAGCCCAATCTGGACATCGCGAAATACCAACTGCATCAGTCCCTAAAAAATAACAAGCCGCCTTAATGCCTTCTGCGTTTAGTTTGGCATCTTTAGCTTCTTTAGAAATTGTCTCAGAAGATAGCCCATCCTGAAGAAGAACAAATGCACCTAAAGGCCGCCTAATGGCTCTGCTAATCGGTGCTTTCTGAGCAAAATAGCCACCTGTTGCAGCCTCTTGATTTGCTTTACCCATATCGCCAAATTGGGCTCTTGCAAACATATCAGTTCTTTTAGGAACTCTAGCTATTCGTTCTTCGTCAATAAAAGTAGTAGGCTTATCTACCCGTTTTAATTTTTCAAACGGATGAGCGCCATCTACATAACGTCTTTTAGCATAAGGATCAAGAGTGATTCCATTTTTTTGTGAACCTTTGCCTAATTTCCAAGCAAGTCCTGATGTTAGATTTTCTGGCTGTTTTGAAAGTACTTCAAGTGGTTCATCTAAAGCCATTTCAAAATTTGTAGTAATAGCAACGACTTGAAATTTATCACCTACAAAAGGATTAATGAGTGTTTCATTTTCAACCGTTGCAAGTCCAGCTGCTATTGCTAGCTTATTAAGATTAACATCTGATGAAGAAGGAGTATGAGCTTTTGCATCATAACCTAAAACTCTTAAATATCCAGCAATAATAATTGCTGTTTCTGAACCAAGTAGACATGCTCTTTGATCCTGAGCATTTCCTATCCAATCAATACCCGGTTCTTTTGAGGAAGGATCTCGATTGTAGTTGTACAAAAAAACTATTGCATGAGTATGATTCTCAATTGTTCTTGGAGGTGCCGACATACTTTCTTTGAGGTCAGCCATAATGACGTCAATTCCAGCAGCTAAAGTTTTAGTTTGCTTTGTTTTGAGATCTTCAGCCAATCGATCAATTTCAGGATTTCGAATGGGGGTTTTTAATAGCATTGATTTATCAAAACTTGAAATTCCTGCCATTGGTGCATCTTGAAAATATCCAAATGACTTTATATGACGAGCACGCTCCTGCAAATCTTCCGGGCACTCTCCTTTTTCTTTATTAATTAAACCATCTCTAATAGCATCCAACATGGCTTGATAATCTCCCATAGCATTTACCAGAGACTCTGGCACCGCTTTACGATCAAAACTAATTGACTTCATTGGAGGAGTCTTGGATAAATCTGGACTATTTTTAGATCTTTTTAATCTCTCAAGAGGAAAAGGGCCAAGATGAAATGGCCTTTGAAGATTCGAGAATATTGGAGTACCCATATTTAGTAATATTATTTAAGAAAAGGAAGCTGGTCTTTCGTATAGAAAAATGCTCGGAAAACCATATTTATATCGTAATTAAAAACATTTGGGCCAAAATAAGGGCTTACATATTCCCAGACCACTTCACCTTCTGGTGTAACTTGAAAAATGCGGCCACGTAGCCCTTCGCAAATTAATGTATTCCCACCAGGTAAACGTCTAGCGCCTGATATTTGAGGACTATAGAACGCAAAAGGAAACTTATCTTCATACATCCATTCAATCTTATTATTTTTAGGATTAATTTCAAAAACTTTTGAGTATGGAAAAACGCCCATATGTCGGCGTTGTGTTCCATTGTCATAAACTAAAATGTTGCCATTCTCTAATAAATGAGGGTCATGTTGACCACCCATTTTTGGATCACGATATTTCCAAAGCCATTTACCACTTGATTTTTCGATAATTCCTATAGTATGGATAGCTCGAAATGAAACAATCACCCGGTCATCTCCAAGCGGCACAATTGTATTTCCATGCGACCATTCCCATCTTGGCTCACTATCTTCTTGATAATCGGTTATAGGATCTAAATGATCTATAGCATGCCATTCCCAGATTGTATTTCCGTTTTTATCTATTTCAATTAGGACATCTGCATACATTTCATTAGTTCCATCTGGAGCCTTATGACCACCTTTAACTTTAGACGCTAATTCAACTGGAACCTTTTCAAGCGACATATAAAGTGCGCCGCCATGAGGCATTTTTCGCTGATCATGATGATGCCATATATCTTTATGGCGCCAAATAACATCCCCATTAGGCTTTACTTCTCGAATCTCTCCACCTTTAAATGCTGGCCAAATACCAAATGAATTCCAGCTTTTATCATGGATTTTTGCGCCCATAAAAAGATTTCCTTCTTCGGTTAATGATCCATATATACCTATTGCACAGTCATGTTTCCACTCATGAACAACCTGCCCATTCATATCAATAATCAGTGTTTTATTCAGATTGGCTAAAGGAGAAAAAAGAATATAGCCTTGCTCAGCTTTAGTGCGATTATGATAGGTAACCCCTGTATTTAAAATACGTCGTAAAGTGGTTTGAGAACCAAGGTTATCATTCTTCATATTATTCTGAATCCTTAGGCTTGAGCCCAGCATAACGAACTCTATCTTCATCTCTTTCAAAATGAACTTGTCTTGCAGGGCCAGTATATTTTGTTGTAAATTCTTTAGCAACATCTGATTCAAGGTGGACGCCTACCAGAATTCCATGTTTTAGCGCCTGACCAGTTTTCTTTGCTATATGAGCCTCAGACATTGTTACACGTTGAGACATTCTTAAGCTCCACTCATGTAATTGCTTATAAAGTTTTTCAATAACTAACTTATGATCTTTACTTTTACCTAAATCATTAAATTCATTAGGGTCAGTATCCAAATCAAACAACATTGGCTGATGACCACTCGCAGAATGCATAAGCTTATATCTGCCATCAAAAACCATAAATAATCTAGCCTCCCAGCTCTCTAAATTTAGTGAATGTCGCATTGGTAGGACTGAATAATCGTATTCACTGATTACATACTGACGCCAATCATTTGGCTCCTTACCATGCAATAGAGGAATTAATGAGCGTCCTTCTAAGATGTGGATTGGTGACTCTCCACCAGCCATTTCAATAAAAGTGGGTGCCAAATCTATCTGCTCTACAAGCGAATTACAAACTGTATTTCTAGTTTCATCACACTTAGGATCGGGATCGTAAACAATTAATGGTACTTTCACAGATGGCTGATGAAAAAGATCTTTTTCACCTAACCAATGATCTCCAAGATAGTCTCCATGATCGGAAGTCAATACTATTACGGTATTTTTGTCTTTGCCAGTTTTTTCAAGATGGTCAAGTATTACTCCCAGTTGGTCATCGCATTGTTTTATAAGCCCCATGTAAGCGACTAATGCTTTAGAACGTGCCTCATCATTTTGGAATGTTTTTGCTATCTTATTGTTAAAGAAAGCCTGATAAACTGGATTAGGATCTTCTCTTTCTTTGTCATCACGAATTAATGGCTGAACATGCTCTGGTCCGAACATATCATTGTAAGGAGCAGGAACGATATATGGCCAATGGGGCTTGATAAAGCTTATATGAGCGCACCATGGGCCTTTTACCTCGTCAATAAAGTTAACAGCTTCTCTGGTCAACCAAGGCGTTTCGCTATCCTGTTCAGCAATATTCGCAGGCTTATCCGCGTTTTCAATAAACCAGCCAGATGCCATTCGTCCATTGTTAATAGATGCATTTGCATAATCAGCCCAAGGGTTTTCTCCATCATAGCCCTTTGATTTTAAATAGTTATTGTAAGGGCTTTCTTTGTCACCATATTGTCCCTGGGATGTGTGACCATGCAATCCATCATCTCGGGCCCAAGGATCAAAACCACATTCTTTTTGTCTAATACCAATAATACTACCTTTTTCAATTCCTAGTCTTGCCATCCCTTCCTCATCAGCCTCCATATGAGTTTTTCCTAGAAGCCAACAATCCATTCCTATTTGACGTAAATGATCTCCCAAAGTTGGCTCTCCAACTCGAAGCGGAAATTTATTCCAAGCCGCACCATGACTGGCAACATATCGTCCAGTATAAGTACTCATTCGACTTGCACCACATACAGGTGATTGAACATAAGCATTTGTAAATCGAACTCCTTTAGAGGCAACTTTATCAAAATTTGGAGTCTTAAGATGTTTATGACCATAACAACTAAGATAGTCAAAACGAAGCTGATCATACATAATAAAAAGAATATTTTTTTTCATACTAATTTCAATTTAAATTTAAAAAATAACTCCCAGTACGTATCTACATACTGGGAGATTTAGTTCTGCTATTTCTATAGATTTCTAGTAAGTCAGTTTCGAAATTTCATTTTTGTAAAAATCAAGAGCTGCCAGACCATCTACACCCATTGCGTTAACTCGCTTAATCCAAGCGGCTTCAAATGGTTTAGCAACTTCTTGAAGCTCAGCATAGAACTCGTCAGATGCTTGAAAAACCTCAATAGAATCATTTTCAATTACTGTAGATTTGTCATTACGTTCATCGAAAATTGAACCGGATCGACTTGCAAACTCTTCATGAGAAACACTTAAGATATTAGCTTGGTCTTCAGTGCCAATTTCAGCCCATTTTTCATCACTAATAAAGAAACTAAAAACAGCCGTAAAAACTGATCTAGGAGTTCTAGTAACTGATTTTGTATAAGGCAAAACATTAAACGAAACTGCTGACTCAGGAGGTATACCAACAAAACCATCAACAACACCACGCTGAATGATTTCAGTCATTTGTGCTGCTGGGCCAGAAACAACTGAACCTCCATTTTGTTTAAGCATTCCAGCTGTAGCTCCTGGTAAAGCCCACATTTTGCGATCTAATGCATCAGCAAATGATGATATTGGTTTATCAGTCATTGAATACATATGAGCCCCAGGATTAACTAACAATCCTAGAAGTTCTGCGCCTTCATACTCATCCATACCACCAAAGAATTTTTCATAAGTTCGCCATAATGCTATAGAGTTTATTTGAGAACGATCTCCGCCTGTAAATGGGTTCATTGCAACCATTGGGCCCGCAACCTCTTTACCAATAAAGCCATTAAAAACAATTGCAGCATCAAATAATCCACTTCGTACTGCATTTAATTGCTCTGGTGGTGGAGCAAGACTTTTTGGTGGAATAGTAACCCTCACCCTTCCTTCGGTTACCTGATCGACTCTTGAGCCCCAATCTTTCAGAGCTTCGCACCATACATGTTTTGATGGAACAAAACAGTTGAGCAATACATTAGTTTTTGCAGAGGCAGTAGTGGTTGTAGCTAAAAAAATAGCCCCCATCATTATTGCTTTAGCAATTTGGTTTATTTTTAACATCTTCTCTCCTTTTTCATATTAAAAGTTAAAGTGCCAAACTAACTGATTAGACACTGTTATGGATGCTTTCAGGCGCACCCTTTGCCTTTATACAGGGCTTAAGCTAGGTAAAAATAAGACCACATTTGGCCAAATAAGCAACAAACCCAAAACTGAAAGCATAGCAAGTACAAATGGAAGCACTCCTTGAAAAACTTTAATAATTGGAATATCTTTAGCCATTGAGCTAACAACGAATACATTAATTCCAATTGGAGGAGTTATTAAGGCAAGCTCTATTACTAAAACAATGATAATTCCAAACCAAATCAGATTTATTCCAGCCATCTCTAAAGCAGGTAAAAACAATGGAACAATCAACAATAGTATTCCAATAGCTTCAAATACCATACCCATAAGAAGTGAAATAAAAATGATCATTAAGACCAAGCCCATAGGTGAAAAGTTCATATCATCAATCCAATACATCAACTCGAATGGCATTCCACTTAAGGTTATATATTGCATAAATATACTGGCACCAAATATGACCAAAAATAGACCTGCTGAAGTAGTCGTAGCCTCAACCAAAACTTCTCGCCATTGAGAAGTTTCAATCATAAACCCTCTTGATATTGCAATCAGCGCTGCGCCAACGGCACCTATTCCAGAAGCTTCTGTTGGAGTAAATATTCGACCATATATTCCACCAAGTACTAGAACAAAAAGTAGTAAGATTGGAATGACCGCTTTGACTGATTTTTTAGTTGAATTTACATCGATTTTTAAGTCATCAGAAGGAGCAGCTTCTGGATCAAGCCACGTCCAAATTGCCACAACAAGTAAAAAAGATAAAACTAAAATGATGCCAGGTATTATTCCTGCCATAAAAAGAGCACCAATATCTTGTTGAGTAACTAATCCATAGATAACTAGAGGTACTGATGGAGGAATCATAATTCCAAGTGTTCCACCAGCAGCAATTGTTCCTGTTGCAAGTGACGAACTATAATTATATTTTCTCATTGGTGGCATTGAGACTTTTGTCATTGTTGCTGCAGTTGCTAAAGATGACCCACAAACAGCCGAAAAACCAGCACATGCAATTACTGTAGAGTGAGCAAGGCCACCTCTTATTTTCGACAAGCCTGCATATGCAGCTTGATATAGATCGGCTGATACTTCTGATTTATGGATAAATGATCCCATCAAAATAAAAAGCGGAATTACAGAGAGATTGTAATTCATAGCATGCTCCACAACTTGCTGACCAACTAGTGTAAATCCAGCATCAAAACCACGCTGCAAGGCAACACCAAAAAAACCAACAACTAATGTTGCTATACCAATTCGAACACCAAAAAAACAAAGCAAAATTACAACAGCAAAGGCAAGAAGTGCAAATATCATTTTTCACCTCTTAATAGCCAAGATGCTTGAAAAGCTGCAGCAATTAAACAGAAAATAGTAGTTGGCACTAAAATAATAATCAAAGGCCATTCTAAAACAATGGTTGTTTTTCCAATTTCATAAGCATCAACTGCAACTCTAAAAATCTCACCACTAATAACTAATAAACCACAAACAGAAAATAGATTTACTACAAGACTATGTGTTTTTGGAATTTTTTTTGATATCGAAGGGGAAAAGAGCTCAACAGCAATGTGTGAATTTGTTTTTGATACTATGGGCATTGCGGAAAATATTACACCTATAAGTAATATTTGAATTATTTCAGCTGCCCCATAAACTGGCGCATTAAATAAATAACGACCTATGACATCAATAAAGGTAAGTATCATCATTGAGAACAGTAAAATTGCAGTAATAACCTCTAATATTGAAATTAATACTTTTGATATACTACTGCCTCCAATATTCACCTGTTTCTCCATGTAGTTTTATTTATTATGAACTTTAGTTCGCAATTTATTATAATTGTTGAATTATTTTGAATATTGATTAAAAATTGAAAAAGATAATTACATAAAACGTAACAATATTTCTTTAGGTTTATCCTATACTAAAAAAAAATATCAAACTATGAAATCAAAAACTATTACTCATACTGATAATGAATTTGTAAGCTCTTTGGAAAAAGGATTTAGAGTTCTTAAAGCTTTTTCTCAAAAAAGCTCTAAGATGACCATATCTGAAGTTGCTGAGTGTACAGAAATGACAAAAGCAGCAGCAAGACGTTATTTGCTAACTTTAAATGCTCTTGGTTATATAAATATTGAAGGACGGTATTTTTCAATCACGCCTAAAATATTAACCTTTAGTGCGATGTATTTAAATTCTGATGCTCTAGCTGATGTTGCAACGCCCTATTTAAGGGACTTAACATCAGTTGTGCATGAATCAAGCTCAGTCTCCCAACTTCAGGGCGATGATATTATTTATATTGCTAGAGTTCCCACTCAAAGAATTATGTCAATAAATTTACAGGTTGGAGCTAGGCTCCCAGCATGGATTACATCGATGGGAAGAGTTCAAATGGCTTACTTAGACAATGATATTCAAAATGAAATGATTAAGCGCGTTAATTTTGACGCAAAAACAAACAAAACTATTAAGACAAGCCTGGCACTTAAAGAAGAACTTAAAAAAGTTAAAGAGCAGGGATACGCTTTAGTTGATCAAGAAATTGAGACCGGCGTAATATCAATTGCTGTTCCTATTTTTAATAGAAATTACAAAGTAATTGCAGGACTTAATATTGCTGGCAGTCCATCTACTTACAATAAGAAAAAGCTTGTAGAAGATATCCTTCCTATTTTAAAAAATACTGCTGAGCTAATTAGATCAGCAAATCCATCTTATTAAATAAGAACTTCTTAATCTAACCATTTTTTGTAAAAATTGACTATTATTTTTTATCTTATTTAATGAATACCTAAAAAGCTAACACCACTTAACTTTACCATTGCCTCTCCTTATTAATTATTGGTTATTTTTTGTAATTTTGGTCTAATAAACAGAGTCATTCCTAAAGACATAGCAAGCCCAAAAGGAATTCCAGAAATAAAACCATTCAACCAAGCCTCTAAGAAAACCATCCAATTTAAAAATCCCACAGCAATTACTGCAGTAGTAGTTGCCATAATTGACCCCATAACCACAGTCATAATGACCCCTACAGTGATATTTATCTTCAAATCTGATAATTTAGGTGCAATTTTTGTGATTTTTTTAGTTGTTACAGACATTAGCAATACTCCAAATGGAGCAACACAAACTATGCTGAAAACAAAAGCAGTGAGCCAACCATTAAAAAAGGCTTCAGAAAAACCTTGATTAGCATACGTCATTATTCCTGACATGATGCCAACCATCAAAAACATATTACTTATTACGATTAAAAATTTGTTAATCATGTATATTTTCTATAAGAAGTGATTATTGTAATGATTTATAATATGTAATAAAATACACTTAAAACAAATTACTATTACATATTATGAAAGAATACTCTTTAGTTGATTTAAAGACTTACAAGGCGGTCATCGAGGCTGGAAGTTTTCATATGGCTGCAGATCGGCTTAATACAAGTACAGCAACTGTTAGTCGGCGAATAAACATTTTAGAATCCTCTCTAGGCGTTCGTTTAATTAATAGAACAACAAGAAACTTAAGTCTGACCGAAGCTGGAGAGCAATACTTAAAAGATGTAGAGGATATATTAACAACTATTGAGTGCTCTGAAGAGCGACTTCGTGAAGGAGCATCTGAAATTAAAGGAGAGCTAAGAATATCAGCGCCACTAAGCTTTGGAATAAAGCGTCTCTCACCTATTTTGGCTAATTTTTTAAAAAAATATCCAAAAATTGATATAAATCTTCATTTAGGAGATGGATATACTGATCTTCAGGCTGAGGGAATTGATATTGGAATAAGAATTGCAAAATCTATTAAAGATTCTTCAATTGTAGCAACACGATGCGGGGGAATTACTCTTTCTTTTTGTGCGTCACCTGAATATATTAAAGAAAACGGTGAGCCAAAAAAATTAAAAGACTTAGAGAATCATAATTTTTTAGGGTACAAATTAGCTCATAATAATTTGCAAATACCTCTTCCAGGTCTTAATTCAAATCCTAGAGCAAGGTTCAATGCCAATAATGGTGAATCTTTAAGAGATGCTGCAGTTGCTGGCATCGGCGTTACAGCACTCCCTTTATTTATTATTAATAAAGACGTAGAAGAAGGAAAGCTTGTAAAAATTCTTGAAAAAGATTCAACTTCATCTCTAAGCTTGTACATTCTAAGATTGTCTCGCCGGTTTACTCCGGCAAAAGTCAGATTTATGACAGATCACTTAAAGAAAGAATTTCAGAAGATGACAGATATCTAGTAAGAGTCCAAATTTCGTTTGATGTGTGAGGGAGTTATTGTTAATACTACCGACCAGATGTGGAAATTAACAAGTCATGGCTCAACATTTGTTTGAAGATAATCTAATATAGAGTCCGTGCCGCCTAAGACTGCTTGGAATAAATCAAAAGACTCCTTATCGTTCGCTTCTTTGAAATAATCATAAATACATTGTTGATTCTTAGCACTCTTGATGTCATTGGTTTGACTGATAAAACTTAGCCACCCCCATTCCATTACTTTCGGCCCACACTTCTTTTGAAGAGAGTCACTATGTCGCTCGATTGACATTTCACCTACATTAATTACTAGTTTTTTCTCTTTGGTGTCGGCTTGTTTAAAAACTAAGGAGTTGAAATTAATCTTTTTACTATTCTTCATTCTTAGACTTCCCTGTACAGCAGCTTTATGAAGTTGCCAAGGCTTAAGGTATTCTGCTGAGCGTTCTAATTTAAAAGGCCAAGTTTCAATAAAATCTACCTTATCTAGTGTTAAGTTGAATGTCTTATCGTTGATTTTAAAAATCGATAATTCTGATGCGGTTTCAATTTCTTTGGCCTCTTCTTTTATTAGCACTTCAGAACTTTTTCCTGTTTGCAGGTAGTTTAAGATAGAATCTGTGCCACTCAGGACAGCTTGAAATAGTTCAAACGCTTCTTGATCGTTTGCTTCTTTGAAGTAATCATAATGACATTGCTGCTTTACAGCATTGCTTGGATTATTGGTTTTACTGATGAAACTTAACCATTGGCCAATTACTAAATCCGACCCACATTTTTTCTGAAGAGAGGTATGGTGCCGTCTAAATGGAACAACTTCATTTACCAGCATTACTAGCCTTTGCTCATTGGGTGGTATTCGATCTGCTGCATTCTCAGCCATTTTATAAACTAGAGCATTTAAATTTATTTTTTTGGTACTGTCAGCTCTTATTCTTAAGCGTCCACTGATAGACGCTTTATGAAGTTGAAAAGTTTTAATCTTGTTCCTGTTGGGTATGTTTCGAGGGTTGATTTCAACAAAATCTACTAAATCTGGTTTTAAGCTTAACGTTTGCCCTTCAGTCTCAAAAATGGATAATTCTTGAGCGGTCTTTTCAGCAATACGAAGGTCTATTTTTTCAGCGTATATTTTATCTTCAAGGGATAAATTACCTAAATATAGCATATAAGGACTTACTCCTCTATTCACACCTATCATCATGTTAGATTGCATAAATGATCTAATTTCTTTTGTGTTGAATTGTGCATACAGATCGGGCATGTACCGTTTAACGAATCGAGGGTGCGTTTTAACAAACTCATAGTCACCGTATTTATAGCTGTAAGAGTCTCCATAATCAGGCTCAATTTCATACTGTTCTTGTGTTAAATTAGAGATGAAACTGTATGGATTAGAGAATGACCCTACATTATATTTAGCCCACTCTTTGGTTAGAGTAAAGTCTTTTAGAAGCCTATAATTAAAATCCAAATATTCATGTACTTTTGCTCCATGCGGAAGTGTATGCTCATAAAAGTCATAGTCTACAGTTTTGTATATTTCTGCTAATATAGTCATATATTGAGTATAGTCCCAAGAATAGTTCACTGTGTTCGCACCCCTTGAGGCGTGATTAAGATTAACACCATCTTTGTTGATAAACGCATGTACTACATAAATGTCGTCATGTCCTTTATCTAGTAGTATTTGATTTTCTAATCTAAAGCCAAGCATAATCTCACCTGCTGAAACTTTCTGTCTTGTATTTCCACAGCTGTTTGTGCCAGTTCTCTTAGTGTCTAATACACTGTTAATATTATTAATGTCGCACGGCTTTGTTCCAGCATTCAATACAGGAAACTTTTGCTCCATTAACTTCTTAGTCAAATATGAATCTACTAGCTCACGCTCTTCTGACGTGTAATTAATTTCGTCATACCACAATGCATAAAATTGAGTAAATGTGCCTAATACAGATGGAATTTGATACCCAGCAGTTTGCATGGCTATGTCTGGGTTGTGTATCACTACCAAAGGGTCTTTTTTGTTGCTAGCCCACTCTAATAAGACGTCTCCAATTATTTGAGGTTTTTTTGTAGCTAGGTCGTGATAATAGCCTTGGCAGCGACCGAACCAAATAGTATTAGTATCCCCACCACCTACCCCGCGTGTGTCTGAGGAATATTGAGTTCCTGTGCCAGGGTATGGGTCCATTTTTTCCATCCTGTTTTTGCACCCCATTGTAGAAACTTCATCGTAATTCCACCTATATTTGTACTCATTAAAAGCGTATTCTTTTAACGCTTTAAAATCAGAAACAGGCTCCCAGTCCTTTATAACTTTGATTTGTTTCAGTGTGTTTGGCACTAGTCCATTAGACTTTGTTTTTGAAGTTTCATTAGAAGAGTCTGCTGAACCACCACAGTTGAATACAAAATAAGTACCATCCGCAGAAATACTTCTAACTGGCTCACTGCCATCAGGACATCCTGCTGCGAGACCCTGGGCTGAGAAAAAGGATAGAATTAAAAGTAGGAATAGTTTCTTCATACATCGATTATATGTCAACTTGAACTAAAGTCCAAATTTCGTTTGATGTGTGATTAATGGAAACGAATGGAGAAAGAGCGTTATAGAGAAGGATGTAGGGCTTGATACCAGTGAGTTAAGGCAAGGCTCAACTTAGTTAAAAAATAGTCCGTATCCTACACAGGCACTCCTCAAAAGTCCAAATTTCGTTTGATGTGTGAGGGAGATTAATTACTGACCAAGTTCTGCTTCTAATTCTGCTTCAA
>Ga0209384_1000401_pt1 | contig 28134 bp, 27 predicted proteins | sample CoawatmetaG05DNA_FD_187511 | JGI IMG/M metagenome (GOLD analysis project Ga0209384, IMG submission 187511) | Marine microbial communities from the West Antarctic Peninsula - Coastal water metaG058-DNA (SPAdes) (version 2) | ecosystem: Environmental > Aquatic > Marine > Coastal ... | reverse complement strand
CTTTGTGGAGTCTATGGCATAGCGCAAATCATGCCCAGCTCTGTCGGTCACATAGGTAATTAGTTTCTCAGAAGCTCCTTCTTCTCTGCCTAATAAACGATCTACTGTTTTAATCATCACTTTTATCAAGTCTATGTTTTTCCACTCATTAAATCCGCCGATATTATAGGTGTCTCCTAATTTTCCGTCATGAAAAATAACATCAATAGCCCTGGCATGATCATTTACAAACAACCAATCTCTTACATTTTCTCCTTTTCCATATACTGGTAGGGGTTTATTATTGACTATGTTATTAATAAATAGCGGTATCAATTTTTCTGGAAACTGGTACGAGCCGTAGTTATTAGAACAATTTGAAATAACAACCGGCAAACCATAGGTATCCGAAAAAGCTCGTACAAAATGATCTGATGACGCTTTTGAAGCTGAATAGGGAGAATGTGGATCGTAATTTGTTTGCTCTGTAAAGTATCCTTCAGCACCTAAAGAGCCATAAACCTCATCTGTTGAAACATGATAAAATAGTTTATTCTCAAACTGACCCTCCCAAAAATTCTTTGCAGCTTGCAATAAACTCAAAGTTCCCATAACATTTGTTTGTGCAAACGAAAAAGGGTCTTTGATAGATCTATCTACATGAGATTCTGCTGCTAAATGAATTACACTGTCAATTTGATAGTCTTCAAAAACTTGCTTTACTTTTTCTAAATCACAAATATCACACTTCACAAAGGTGTAGTTTTCCTTGTCTTGGATGTCTTTAAGATTTTCTAAATTCCCTGCATAGGTCAACACATCCATATTTATAATATGGTACTTTGGATATTTATTTACCAATAAATGTACTAAATGAGAGCCTATAAAACCTGCACCACCAGTAACTAAAATATTTTTTTTTATCATATTTTATTTTTTATGCAGCTTTGAAATACATGCCGCTAAAGAGTTTCTCCAATATGGAATTTCAATTTCAAAATCTGTTTTAATTTTTGCCTTATTCAAAATTGAAAAATGAGGTCTTTTTGCTTTAGTAGGGTAGTCTTTTGTTTCAATTGGTTTTACATGACAATTTACTTTTCCTAATTCCATAATTGCAACTGCGAAATCATACCAAGAAGCAACACCCTCATTTGAAAAATGATACAGATTCCCTTTTGAATTGATATTAGTTTTTTTATCATAAGAGAGAATATCAAGACATGTTTTTGCCAAATCATTTGCATTGGTTGGCGTTCCTACTTGATCAAAAATAACCCCCAATTCATCTCTTTCGTTTCCTAGTCTTAACATGGTTTTTACAAAATTATTCCCGTATGCTGAGTACAACCAAGAAGTACGAATCACAATACCATCAATATCAGAATTAAGTACTGCCAATTCTCCATTCCTTTTCGTTTTGCCGTAAACACCTATTGGGCTTACTTCATCTGATTCTTGGTATGGTAAAAAACTATTGCCATCAAACACATAATCTGTAGAAATATGAATTAATTTACCATTTACTTTTGATACTGCATTTGCTAAATTTAGAACACCTTCTGAATTTACTTTTTTAGCAACTATTTCATCCTCTTCAGCTTTATCTACCGCAGTATAGGCTGCACAATTTATAACTGCTTCAATTTTATTATCTTTAATATAATGCTCTAATGTTCCACTATTACAAATGTCTAATTCTATGGAATCAGTAAAATAGCAATTAAAATCTGCATAGTTTGCTGCTAAATCCTTTATTTCTGAACCCAACTGACCATTAGATCCTGTAACTAATATGTTCATTTTTTTTAGAATTTAAAAGGGGTTTCGAAATCCTTGAAAAATGACAAGTTTTTATCTTTTTCAGATAATTGGACTTCTTCTTTTTTTAAACCCCAGTCTATATTCAATTCTTGATCATCATATCTAATTCCAGAATCAGATTCTGGAGCATAGGTATTGTCTACTTTATAAGCAAAAACTGCAGTTTCACTTAAAACAGAAAAACCATGTGCAAAACCTCTAGGAACAAATAATTGTCTTTTATTTTCGCCTGACAATTCTATAGCGACATGTTTTCCATACGTTGGAGATCCTTTTCTAATATCTACAGCTACATCCATTACCTTACCTTCAATACATCTAACTAATTTTGCTTGAGCAAAGGGAGGTTTTTGAAAATGCAAACCTCTTAAAACTCCTTTAGAAGACTTAGATTCATTGTCTTGCACAAATTTTACAGGATAAACGTTTTCTTTAAATTTTTCTAAATTAAAAGACTCTAAAAAATAACCCCTATGGTCACCAAAAACCGAAGGTTCTATAATATAAACATCCGATATTGCTGTTTTAATAAACTTCATTTTATTCCTTTACTAGTTTTAATAAATATTGCCCGTAACCATTCTTCTTTAAGGGCTCTGCTAATTTCTTTAACTGCACTTTGTCAATATATTTCATATTGTAAGCAATTTCTTCTAAACAAGCCACCTTTAATCCTTGTCTCTTTTCTATGGTTTCAATAAACTGCCCAGCCTCCATTAAAGAATCATGTGTACCCGTATCTAGCCAAGCAAAACCTCTACCCAATAATTGTACTTTTAAGTTATTTCTCTTTAAATACTCCTGATTCACCGCAGTTATTTCCAATTCTCCTCTGTGGGAGGGTTTAATTGTTTTGGCAATTTGTACAACATCATTGGTGTAGAAATACAAACCAACTACTGCATAATTAGATTTTGGTTTTTCAGGCTTTTCTTCTATTGAAGTTACCACTCCGTTTTCATCAAATGCTGCAACTCCATATCTTTCTGGATCATTTACATAATACCCAAAAACAGTAGATTTACCAGCTTCCACATTTTTTATAGCATTTCGCAGGGTTTCTGAAAAACCATACCCATAAAAAATATTATCTCCCAAAACTAAACAGACATCATCTTCCCCTATAAAATCTTCTCCAATAATAAATGCTTGTGCCAAACCATCAGGGCTTGGTTGTTCTTGATAACTTAATTTTATCCCTAAATCCTCTCCTGAACCCAATAATTTTTCAAAATTTGGCAAATCTTCTGGAGTAGAAATAATCAAAATTTCTTTAATACCAGCCAACATCAATACCGATAAAGGGTAATAAATCATTGGTTTATCATACACAGGTAATAACTGTTTAGATACTCCTTTTGTAATAGGATACAAGCGAGTACCACTTCCTCCTGCTAATATAATTCCTTTCATTGGATGTTTTTTTTAGGTAAACCCTTAAACCATTTGTTGTGTAGGTTATTGGATGGATATAATATTACGAACGCAGTTAAAACAATCAACTTTGCATCAACAATAAATGATCTATTTAACTGATACCATTTTTCTAAATCACCTTTATATGGGGCTATTACCCTTTCATAATATAAATGTAAATCTTCATTTTTAACGGAGGACATAATCGATTCTTCATCTCTAAAAACTATTGAACCAATTCCAGTTAGCCCAGGTTTGACATTATATACCATGTTTTTAATTTCTTCAGAATATAGGTTCCAATCAGATTCTAAAATTGGTCTTGGACCAACAATACTTATATCACCAATCAAAATATTAAATAATTGTGGTAACTCATTAATTTTTGATTTTCTTAAAAACTTACCAATTTTAGTTACTCTATAATCATCAGTTAAAGTTATACTTCCTGTGCCTAAATTTAAAGAGTTTTTCAACATAGTAGCAAACTTCCAAATTTTAAACTTTGAATTCAAATATCCAATTCTTTCTTGAGTGTAAAAAACTTCACCCTCTGCCGTGAACCTTAAGGCAATGACTATTATTAAAAAAATTGGAATTAAAAACACTATTGCGATGAAACTTGTAAGTACATCTGCAATTCTCTTAAGAAAATTATACATAAATTTACATTTTTTGATCCAAATGTTTGCCTGTTTCTATATGGCTAAAATCTGGTACATATTTGTTAATGACTTTAATTATATCTAACTTACTTGCTTTAGGGTTGGAAAATACAACCTCAAAATCGTTTTTTACTGATCCAAAAGAAATTTCAGTATCAGTTGAATTTACATAACCTAAAGATTTATATTTTTTAATATCAAAATCTTCTTCTTCTGTATAAAACTCCTCATATGCTTTTTCTCCAGAAGTATCAGTTTTAAAAAAAAAGACAGGATATTTAGTTGAATTATTGTCAAAGTTAAATTCTTTAGCTTCTTTCTCTGATTTAACTAATAAAGGCTCAAACCCATTATTCTTTAAAAAATCAATTGCAATATCTTTAAAATAAATTTGATCTTTATGAAAATCTAATTTAGGGAAGAAGATACTACCCGAGTCACCTAAAAACGTAGATAATAAACAGATTTGACCAGATTGTTTTGGAGAAACAAAAAATCGTTTAATATCTGATGGACAAGATAAAGGTTGTTTTTTATTGATTCTGTAAATAAAACCATCCAATAAACTTCCATTTGAGAATGCAACATTTGCAAATCTTGCCGTGGATACTCTAAAATTACTTTGTTTTGATAAAATCAATTTTTCCATTAGACTTTTTGAAGCTCCCATAATATTAACTGGATTCGCAGCTTTGTCTGTTGATACACTAAAAAAATATTTAGGTGGGTTTAGTTCGCAAAGATTTAAAAGTTTAATAGCACCGAAAACATTATTTTTTATTAAAGCTTCGACTGAAATTTTGTCTTTTTCAGAACGAACATGCTTGTGAGCAGAAAAGTTTGAAATAATATCCCAAGGCATTGATTTAAAAATTTTGTCAAAAGTATCATCTAAAAGGTTTACAGGATAAGTAATTAACTCTGGTTTATAATCTAATAATTTTGAACTTCTTAATTCTCTAGTTAGTTCTGTTAAACCATTTTCATTTATATCTACAACCACAATTTTTCTTGGTTGAAAAATTAATAACTCCTTAATATAATTAGAGCCAATTGTACCAGCTCCTCCAATAACAAGGATGTTCTTATTTGATATTTTTGTTTTTAAATAATCTGAATTATCAAATATATCTTCAGAAAAATTAATTTTTAAATCTACACAGTCTTTAAAATTCATTATTCTTGTTTTTTATTGTTTTTACTACTTCAGCAATGTTATTATCCAACTTGAGCTTATTCTGTTTAAATTCTGAGTTACTTAGTTCTTTAGCAATAGATTCTTCTCTTCTAAAAAGACTTATTGAAATCTTAAGTTTCTCTTCGAAGTCGGTTAGATTATTAGTTTCAAAATCTGGTTTAAAAGTTCTAGACAAAATTACCCCTTGAGAACCTAACCTGTAATGTTCAATTAAAATAGTCTTTGCTGATGGAAGAATATCTATTGAAACACAAGCTATACCACCAATACCAAATTTTTGTTTTTTATTTTTAAGTTTTTTAACAATATTATCAATTAATCCATCAGAGTAAGGTTCAAACATAAAACTTGTTTTACGTTCAATGTGAATATCATTCAATCCAATATGCAGATAATCTATACCATCTAATAAGAGGATTTTATCCAAATTTTTAATTCCTGACAGTGTTTCTAATAAAAGAGCAACCTTTAATGAATGTTCTTTTGCTATTTTCAAAAAATTCTTAACTTCAAATAACTCTTTGAAGTATGGCAACATTATCATATCAACATGTCCACTTTTCGCTATTTGAGCTATTTCTTCTCTAGTCCATTCACCATAAGGATTTGTTCGAACTAGTATCTTTGATTTACTTAGTACGCTTTTAATAACTTTAATATCTGATATCTGGTGTTCAGATTTAACCGTATTTCTATTCTTCTGTCTATCTTCTTTACCTATTTTTTCTAAATCAATAAAGATCCAATCTATTCCTAAATTATCAGCAATTTTTGCCTCTATTTTATTATTTGTGATATAAAACAATTCTAACATAATATTTGATATCCTGAAAAAACATCTTCAAAGGTTTCACCCCTTTTAATTAAAGATAATTTTTCGTTATTAATAAATTCAAAAATTGGGACGTTTGGGAGAATAAACTGTGGCTTCATTACCAACGAATAAGAACCAACTTCTTTAAACAATATTAAATCACCCTCTGAAAGGTCTGCATTAAAATCTTTATCTAAAATATCAGTTTCAATACAAGTATATCCACAGACAAGAGCATTTTTAAGTTTTAAATTGGACTCATTCCTTTTATTAAAAACTTCAAATGGACTATTTAATCTATTTACGGAAGGATTAACATTGTATTTACTACCAGTTGTATTTACTATATATTTATTTTTTATTTTTTTAATACTTACTACCTTTACTAAAAAATCTAATGCCTTTGATGCTAAAGCTGTACCTGGCTCAATTAATAATTCAGGTTGTTCTTTGAAAATCTTTTCTTTAATGAAAAAATCATTAATTAATTTTGATGAAACATTAGCATATTCATCAAAGGTTGGAATTATGAAAGGCAATTGAGATTTTAATTCTTGACTCATATCACTAAACATTCCACCACCCAAACTAATATAACTAAGTTTGTCACTATATTTTGAAAATTTATTTTTTAAAAATAAAATCATTTGTTTAGTACAAAACTCCCATTTATCAATACCTCTTGGTGCGTAATGACAATGAATACTAATTATCGAAATAAATTTACTTTCTTTCGATTGTTGTAGAATAGTATCTATATCATTAGAATCTATATCAACTCCGAATCTAGAGGTATACTGTTCAGAATTAAAATTTAATCTTATTCCGATATTGACTTTGACTTTCTCTGATTCTGCAAAGTGTTTTATAAAATTAAACTCCGAAAGCGAATCAACATTAACAGTACCTCCTTTTAAGAGAAAACTCTTAGTAAACTCTTTATGCTTAAAAGGACCATTAAAAAAGATATTAGAATTTTTAAAACCCATTTTTTGAGCTAACTCCAACTCCATTGATGACACAACCTCAGCATAACCTTTATTTTTCCTAACTTCATTTACTAAATCAGGAATATAGTTCGTTTTGAAAGAGTACGCTATATTAGTTTTATCATATTTAGATTTAAAAGCTTTTAATACTTTAAAATATTCTTCATTGAACAAGTCTTTATTAAGAACATAAGCAGCCTCACAAGAAAAAGATTCTAATGCGTTATTAAATTTTTGATATTTAGACATAATTAATTATTATATTTTTTAATTTTTTGTATGCTTTCTTTTCTGTAAAATCATTTAAGAAAAGTGAATAATTGTTTTCCGAGACTCTTTTATAATTTTCAGATGATTCTATCATTTCAATTATCAAGTCTGTGGTTTGATTAATGGACATACTATTAATGTTAATACCCAATTCTGAAGATTCAATCAAATCAGAAGACTCTCCGTTTAAACTATTAATAATAGGTAATCCATTTGACATATATTCTATTAATTTATTTGGCCATCCTTGAGGTGAATTATGATTATAAAACATTAATCCAAAATGTGCATTATCTAATTGTGTCTGCAAATCCGAATTATTAAGCCAACCTAAAAGAATAACATTAGGATACTTTATTACCATCAATTTTAAACTACACATCTTTGGTCCGTCACCACAAATAAATATCTTATGTTTTATTTTTTTGTTAGTCAAATTTTCTGATAACTTAAATATCAAATCAAGATCATATGTATCACCTAAACTACCTGAAAAAATAAAGTTAACTTCTTTAGTGACATCTAATACTCTGACTAAAGGTTTAATGTAAGGTTTAGAAAGTGGAATAAAATCAACATTCTTTGATTTTATTGTCGCCCAACTTAAATACTTTGGGGAAACTGCCAATGTAAAACTAGAATATTTGAATACGAAATATTTTATAAGTTTATGAAAAATTAAAAAAGGAGATATAAAGAAATTAATTTCAAAAATTTCAGGCCATTTGTCCCTAACATCAACAAAAACTTTAACTTCATTAAAACGACCATATAGAACAGCTACTAACGATAATAGAATAGTAGGATATGAAACTATTATAAGATTAGGTTTGTTTTTACTTTTTATTATGTAAAAAACAAAACTAATAGATATGAATAAATGATTTAATAAACGACCTATACTTATGTTTTTTTTGTATTTAATTAGACTATTTAAACTTACATATCCATCAAGATTAACATTAATCCATTTTTTCCGCTGATGCTCAAAATTAGTTGTTAAAAACTCAACATCATAACCATCCTTCTCTAATAGAAATTTCCAATTACTCATTCTATGAGGTTTATTGCCATCTATTGGTAAAGGTTCTCCAATATTTACTAACCAAATTAATTTACTTTTCATATAATTTAGTGTATTTCATGTATTCATTTACAATATATTTATAGGTATCATTTTCCTTATCGAAAAAATGATTCTCTATACAGGTAATTGGCTTAATTTCAATCATAGTTCCAGCTAAAAATGCAAAATCAAAATCTGAAATGTTTTCTGGTTTTAACTTTTCTTCACTAACTTTGATATTTCCTTTAATTGCAATTTCTAAAATAGAATTTCTAGTTATACCAATTAAAATATCTGAATCTTCTGAAGGAGTAAAAAGTTTGTTGTTTTTAATAAAAAAAATACACGAACCTGAAGACTCAGAAATAAAACCTTTATTATTTAAAAGAAGTGTTCCTTGAAACCCTCTTTTTTCTGAATCTAACAATGCATATCTTGAATTTAAATAATTAGCACCAGCTTTCACAAACGGAGGTAAAGAATCTTTTGAAATTCTTTTAAACTTACTTATTCCTAAGGATATAGGCCAAGATTTTCCCAGATAACTATCAATACTTCTAATATTCAATGTATAACTAATTTTCTCTTTTTCTCTCCAAGAAACCTCACCATCCAAGAAATATGTTAATCTTAAATAAATATTTTCTTTAATTTGTTCATCAATTATTATTTGATGAATTTCACTCATTAATTGTGATTTATCAATCGTAATATTAAACTCTAATATATTGATTGATCTAATCAACCTATCTAGATGACTAGAAAAATCAACAATATTTACTCTATCTTCTTTCTCAAGATAGTATCCTCTAATTCCCTCAAAACAATTTATTCCATAAAGAAAACTTGGGTTTTTGAGTGAAATAAGTTTATTGTTTTCGGTTTTAACGCTGTTCAGGAAAACTATATCTACCATTAGTAATATTCTTTTAATAAAAAATTAATGCTTTTATAATATAAATCTCTTTTAATCTTATTACTAAGTAAACTAATAGAAGCATGTCTAACATCATAAACTTTAATTTTTGGTTTATAAAAAATTAAAGTATCGCTTTTTTTAGCTTCCTCTGCAATAAATATTTCTTCACCAAACAAAAAACATGGGTAAGGTTTTAATTTTTTAAAAAAAAACACATTATTAAAAATAAACATTGCACCATGAGAAGCATAAATCGTTTCATTTTTTAATTGTACGCTTTGCTTTCCAATTATCTGTTCAATTATCTCTTTAAGTTTAGCTAAACTGAAAAATAAACTATGAGAGACGATATTACTATATATATATTCCAATCTTTTCATTTTTGAAATTGGTATTCTCTCAATATATTTTGGATTTTGATCAATACCTTCTCCTTCTGAAATGATTGCAGGTGCAATAATACCATTTATATCTTTTGATTTTATTAATTCAGCGAAGAAATTAACATCAACTTGCAAGTCTGGATTGCAATATATAACACAATCTGTTTCTACCCCTTGAAGTACTTTTTGAGCAATTGGTATTGCTCCAAAATACCCAACATTTTTACCATTAGAATGTATGGAAACTCCTGATTTTAAATACTCTTTTTTAAAGATCTTAAATTCTACGTGATCTTTTTGAGAATTATCTATTACATGAATATCAACTTTTACATTAATTCCATTTTTCGATAAATTAATTGAATTAATGAATTTATTTAAATAAATATCGGCTTTATAATTTATTACAAAAAATATTATTTTCATTTAATGGATTTTGAGTAATCTATTGTAAGTAGTGAATGTTTTCCATTATATGCAGTATCAACAGAAACTATCTTGGAATTTGGGTGAAATCTTGGGTGTAAATCAACTTGTAAAAAATTTTTAAACTTTCTGGGTAAGTGAGCCTTTAATAAGTTTGTTCGTTTATTTGTTTTTGTATCCATTAAAACCAAATATTGATTCCTAAACCTATCAGGGTAAGTGTCAGTAATAACTAAATTTTTATCCTTCAAAAAAGTTGGATGACCATCTGAATTCAAAACATCTTTAAAGTACCTTTTCTTAGTTCCAGTTTTGTCTTCCACAAGGTAATATCCTTCTCCATCATTTGGATATCTTAAATATGCAAAGATTTCAGTGTTTGACGCCCAGGTAATGTGAGAAACCATTTCATCCATAGGGAATAAATATAAATCTTCACCGTTAATACCTACAGAAAACATCCTTGTCCATCTTCTTCCATTACTATCTAACCATCGATGTAAAAAAAACACTCTACTAGAAGAGGGATTAAAAAGGGAATGGTGAAAGAAATGAAAAGCCCCTTCCATTGAATTATTTGGATTAATTTTTTTGATATCTGAAATAGAAATTTGAAATTTCACTTCATCATTTATTAAGGAAAAAATTCTAAAAAAATCTGTTTCCTCGTTGTTTAATTCAGGTGAATCAGTTTTCAACCCATAACCCGGCATTGCTTTTTCCGCTCTATGAAAATTATAACTACATGCATGTTTTCCATCCGAAGAAATATGTGAAATTGCCCAAGGTAAATCTTTGACTAATAAATTAGATTTAATGTTTTTTATTCTAGACTTATGATTCCCATCTAAAACAATATTATATACAACCTCTTCATTAGAATTACCTTTCCATTGCAACATAGCCCCCAGTTGCCAATTCCAACCTTTAGTTTTGTCTAAATAGTGGTAATCACTCCAACCTTCACCACTAAAGTAACCAATCTCAATTTCATCATCCTTTGTTAACTCTCTATACTCTGTTATTGGCTTATGTGCTAAAAGATTATTACCATCTGAAGAAAAAGGCGTTTTATCATGAAACCCATAAAAATAACCTTCCCTTTCAATAAATGGGTAACTTGTTTCAATTAATTTTTGAGGGATGCACCCTAATAATAGTTGGTAAAAATTTACTATTTTTTGTTTAAAAACAGGGTTATCTTTAACAAGGTTATAAACTACTAATTCTAATTTATTCATTTTTTAAAGTAATATTTAATAATTCTTTTACTTATTAACTTCATCAATCAACTCTATAAATTGATTTGTAACTTTTTTTATATCATAGGGAGACACATCTATATACTTAGATTTAGAGTAGTCTCTCCTCAAAAATCTCAGAAAATCATCTTTATAATAATTAGTTGAATTACAAGAGTAAATAGGTCTTTTTGTAATGGCATAATCAATAAGTTTTGATGGAATTTGAGTAGTCGTTAAATTATCAATATTAACTAAAAAATCTACAGTACTTAGATTATATATTAAATCATCTCTCTTTATTCCATAGGTGATTGTTACTTTATCCCCTAATAAATGAGTATACTTCTTTAACAAATCTGTCACTGCTGCATCTCTGTGTCTTAAATAAATATCAAACCTAAAATCAATATCTAAATCAACCAATGTTTTGAGTAAAAATTCAGGGTTCCTAATATCTAAATAAAATACTCCTGAATATGCAAATGTAATTTTCTCTGAAGGAGACACTTTGCCCAATTTAATATTTTCCATATTAAAACCTTGAGGAATAATTTTAATCTTATTGAGTTCTATTAATCCTTTATAAGCATTTAAAGAAGCTTCTGCAGGCACAGTTAAAAAATCAAACTTCTTATAGATATACTTTTCTAAATAATAAAAATAAGGAGCCCTTTTTGTTTGTTGGCTTCTATAAAAAGGGTCTCCACTATCAGCCACAAAAATAGTTCTAGGATTTGTGATCTGTTTTTTAACAAGTGCCATACCTAAATGGTTCATAAAAGGAGTTGAAAGTGAAATCACTAAATCATAATCATTAGTTAATTTAATATTTTTTTTAATTTTTACAGCGTTTACAAAAAGTAATCCTCCAATAAAATAATCTAAAATAAAGCGATATTTATTTTCAAACCATAATAAAAATTTGTTTGATGAACTATAAGGTTCTGGCAACAATATATCTAATTGATTATATAAATTTAACTTTTGGATTTTTAAATTACTTTCCTTTTGATATTTTTCATAATCAAAATTAGCAATTGTTCTCAAAATAGCTACATTAGCATCATGACCATTGCGTGAAAACTCACAAGCTAATTCATTTGCTCGGAAAGCTCTAGGATGTAATTCAGGATAAAAATGAGCTGTTAATATTAATATTTTCATTGATTGATTTAGATTTAATATATCTTAATATTAAGCTTGGGGAAATTTCTTATTCATATTTAAGTTAAAAAAAATGAGCTTTAGTCTTTTTCAAATATTATCTCTGCATTATTTAAAAAAATTTCGATTTTAAATATTAATCTGTTTAGGTGAAATATCAGACTTCTATTATTGATCTTCTGTTTAATCTCTCTCTAAGTTTATCCAAGACTAATTTGCTAAATTTAATAAAGTAATTTAAAAGGTTCCTTAATTTCAAAATTACTGAAAGAAAAAAAGCGTTCTTTCTAAGAAAAAGTAAAAAACAGGTATTTATACTTATTGGTAAATTTGAACCTAGTAGTGAATTTTCTTAGTATCATATCTGTAAACAAATGTTTATTTTTTAAACTTAATTTGGTGCCCTAATTTTTGGAGGACTATGAGATAAGTATATATAATTTATCAAAAAAACCGAAAACCAAAATAAAGGCAAACTAACAATTGATCTAGAAAAAAAAGAATAAATAAAATATTGCAAAAATAAAAAAGAAAAGAAATAATATTTTTTATTAAATCTCAAAAGAATATACGTTTTATATAAAGTAATAAAAAGTATTAAAAGATATAATCCTCCTCCTAAAATACCAAGAGACACAAATGATTCTATTACAAAATTATGATAGGGTATTCCTTTCTGAATTTCTGATTGAGACAAGAAAGAGTTTCCTATAATAGGGCTATCAATAATATTATCTAATCCGATCTTAATAAGGTTTGATCTATCTGAAGAAACATCTCCAATACTATTATAATTTAACAATTGAATAATTCTATCAACAAAATAACTACCATAAGATTGTAATAATTCATTAATCTCATTAATGTAAATTAAAATTACAGTTAATAAAACTGTGAATATAATTAATATATTTTTTTTTCTAACAGCTATAAAATAAAATAAAATTATAAAAAACAAAGCTACTATTGGACTTCTTGAATTGGCTATACCAATAGAAAAAAGACTGAATATCATTAAAAAAATATTTAATACTTTTAATGAGAGTTTATTTGAATTTAATAAGTTAGCCAAACTTAATATAAACATTGTTAACCCTAAGTGACCATAAGCTATAGGATCCAAATTTTCATTTGCCGAAGTCCTTCCTCCAATTTGAATGAGTATACCCTGTGTAACAAGTCGATAAAATGATATTGATAATACTAAAAATAAGATTGCAGTTAAAATATAGTATAATAATGGATAGTTTATTTTATTAAATTTTATTGCTCTCAAGAAAAATAATGGCAATATTATTGAATTTATAAAAAGAAAAATATATGTGAACTTGTTTTCAAATATTTTATGCGTTATATCATTAATGTATAAATCAAATATCAATCTAAAAAAAAACATTGATAAAAAAAGAAATGAAATATTGAAGAAGGCATCTTTTTTAATAGTCCAATTATGTTCTCTTAAACTTGATTTAAGATTGAACAAATACAAAAATATCAAAATACTGAAATAAACAATTTTAATATTAGCTGCGCCAAAAGAAGTATTGAGGTATGTTAACAATTCATAACAAAATAATAATATCAAAATTAGTTTATCTTTCATTTTGTAATTATTATTAAGAGTTTTCACTCTCTTTTAAGGAATTGGCTAATGCAATAATATATTCTTTTCCAAACTTTAAATCTGGCTCTAAATAGTTACCCTCAGCCCATTCATTCCATGACTTAAGAAAAACAACTCTATTCTCTTCATTTTTGTGTTCAACCATTTTTAATATTCTCCCTACGTGTTTTTTAAATAATTTGGGAGTTGAATTATTCAAAACAGTACCACCAGTACCCATCCTAGGTGTTGTATCCCAATTAGGATATATAGAGGGATATACCTTTTCTTTCTTAATAATATTATTCTCCCAACTATAAAGAGCTTTCGAATAAGGAACTACATTCAATGGTCGTTTAAAAATTAATGAAATCAAATTTCTAAATCTTGATTCTTTAAATACACTCGATAATAAATGCAAATTTATTGCATCCATTAAATTATATAAAGAGGAATCTACATTTTCTAGATTTGATGTATGACCTATAAAATAAAATCCAATCAAACCATTTTTTTTTGCCAAATATTGCCATCTGTTAATAAAGTACGCCAAATCTGGAATATCCTCTGCCTTGTATATAGTGAATACTAGCTTATTTTGAATTTTATAATATCTTTTATCTTTAAAAACTGGAAGTAATGAAAAAAAATGATCGTCAATATCTTTTTTACCAGGATATTTTTGTTCAATTAATAATTCTTTTGACAATCTAGATACATCCGCATTCCATCGCTTTTTTTCCCAAGAATGATTAGCCCAAGCCACACAAAAAGGGAAATCAATGCTTTTGTCATCAACTACAGATTTTAATGGTTTTTCTAAGAGTTCTTTTCCTTCACCAAACCAGTAATGCCAATAACAGAAGGATGAAATACCAGCTTCTTTAGCTAACTCTGATTGTGCCAATCTCACTTCTTTAAGCCTTAAATCATAAAAACCTAAATCAGCCGGTACTCGGGGTTGATAATGATCTTTAAATAGAGTTCGCGCCTTAGCAACATTTGTCCACTCTGTAAACCCCTTACCCCACCATTCATCATTTTCTTTTATTGGGTGAAATTGAGGTAAATAATATGCTATTATACTTGTTGTTTTTTTTTTCATTTAAATTATTTATGACATTATTCTAATTACTTTAGCTGGTATACCAGCTGCAATACAATTTGCTGGAATATCTCTTGCAACAACTGCATTTGCACCTATGATTGAATTTTCCCCAATACGCACATTAGGTAAAATAGTAACTTTATCACCTATCCATACCCCATCCTCAATAATAACAGGCCCTTGAGAATATAGTGGTCTAGAAGCTGGAGATAGTGACAACATTTCAAGGGTACTTTTACCATGTGAATTGTCTGTAATAGTTACTTTTTTCCCAGTAAGCACATTATTTCCTATTTCAATTCTATTTATTGCTGTAATGTGACTGTCATCTCCAATTAAAACATTATTTCTAATTATAATTTGTGGAATAAAGTTGTCATTTCCATGCTTTTCCCATGCTGTAATGACAGCATTAAATCCTATAATACAATTATTTCCAATAGAAATATATTTGCCACCAATTAGACACCGCATTCGTTTGATCAGTGACTTTTCTCCAACATAATGAAATTCCGCTGATACCCAAAATGAATACATATAATCGCAAATAACATTAATCTGAGAATTTCTTTTAAAGGAATATATCTTCGCCCAGCTTATGCTCATAAATCGAATTAAATTAATTGGTTTTATTTTCATAATAAGTATATAATGGCGTTTGAAAAAATAATTAATATTATTTTAATCTTAGTTAAGATCTTTAAACTAAATAATTTTTATTGTGCAGAAAATTATGATAAAAAATTTCTCAATGCAAAATTTTCTTAAACTCCTTAAATTTGATTACAAAAAACATCACTAGAACAATATAGATGGATGTAAAGATTATTCCGGGTATGATTAATTGAAAAATCACTTTATCAAGGGGCAATATAAGAACAATTATTTTTGTAATTATTAAACCTATTAAGCCCATTATAACAGGTTTAAGAAAAGAATGAAATAATAGTTTAATGGAATTTAAACTCATTACATAAGGTATGTAGTACGCATAGTAAAACAACATTTGGGATGTGCTATAAATAATTAACGAAATGACGGCTCCTCCAATAAAGTATACAGGAACAAGAAACCAAGCTGCTAATAGTGAGATTGCTGCTGAGAACATTGAATAATATGCTAAAGGTTTTATATTAGTATGAGATAACACAACTGCTGCCAAAGCTCCGTTATGATAGGATAGCATCGCTAAACTCCAGAGTATAAGCCAAAAGCTTAAGTGTTCGTACTCCACCCCCACATATAATATTAATAATGGTTTAGCTATCACTATTAGACCAAAAACGAGCAAAACAATTAAGACAGATAAATATTTGGTTCCATCATAAATAACTCTTTTTTGTGCGCTAGTATTTTTCAGTGTATTCATCTTTGTGACAAAAGGAAGCAATATCCCCATAAGTGATCCACTAAAAACAATAATCAAGTTAGTAATCTGTAGCAAAATATTATAATCGGCTACATCTGACACACCGCCCTGAATTCCAATAATTATTGGCCTTAAATTTCTGGCTGAAAATTGAAAAAAACTCATTGCAAAAACACCTATTGAATAACTCAATACTTCATTAAAAATTTCAGAATTCCATGCTAACTTAAATTTAATTTGCGGGTTTAATGATTTACACTTCCAAACCCGTATAGGATAAATAGATACGATAGACATTCCATATAGTAAGAAATATTGTGTCAATGTAAGATCAAACAAAATGGTAATTATTACAGCAGTAAATATTAAAATACTTGCGATCAAATTTAATCTCTCGTCATATGCAATCTTTTCATATGCTCTAAGTACCTGTGAACTTATTGACCATGTCCAAGAAATAAACGAGCTTACAGAAAGTATGTACAACATTTCTCGGAAGATAATAGTCTCTTCGTGAGTTAAATTAAATATTGTTTGACAAAAAAATGAAAGAAAGAGTAAAACCACAACATTTAAAAATCCAATAACTCCGTAAAAGAGCATGCTTGACTGAATTAATTTTATGACTTTTACTTCATTTCTTTCGGCTAACCATTGCGATATAAAACGCACGTTACCAGTATTAAAACCGAGCTCCATAATTTGCATATACACGTTTATAGAAAGAGCTAAACCAAGTAAACCATAATTATCCTTGCCAAAATAGGATAACAACAGTGGTGTTGCAAAAAACTTTAGAGCACCACCACCAATACGCCCCGTAGAACTCCAAAAAAAAGCACTTATTATGCTTGTTTTTGAATTATTCTTAACTAATTGTTTAATAGACTTGGTCAATGCGATTAATTTAAAATTTTAGCGTAATTATTTACTCCTAAGGCACAAAACTTATTAATTACTCTATTTGCTTCCTCATTTAATTTTTGATTATCAAAATTTTTATATTGGTCAATTCTTATTATTAAATCTTCGAAAGTACAAAAATCATCTTCCAAGCCAATTGGAATATCGTTCTCATTGACCGCAAACCTAAATGCAATAATATTTTTTAAATAATATTCATAGTATACAGTAGAATTATATACTATTGCAAAATCAATGTTATAATTAGAGATGCTTTCAGAAACTGAAACCGTTTTATCCAATAATATAAGTTTATTCTCATTTATAAATGGCATATATATTGATATATCACTCCTAGGGTGTAATTTAATATAAACATCCGTATTATTCTGTTTTATTTGTAATCCAATCACTAATAATAATAGATTTTCTTTACTATAAAAATCACGAGCTAAACAAATTACACAAGATTTAAAACTTAACTTATTTAATTCAATTCGATTAATATTAAAATATTTTGGATTACCCGCTAAAAGAAACTGTTCCCTTTTAAATCCTTCATCTAGCATACTTTCTCTCATTAATTCACCCCAACCTAACATATAATCTGCTTGAAAATTTTCGACATTAACAACGTCAAGAGGCACAATTGTCTTATAATAACGTCCAGATGAGTATTGTCCATGTTGTATTCCATATGATTTGATGCCTCTTAAACGGAAAAATTGACAATATATACTATCTGGTACAAGACAATTTAAAAAAGGTACATATTTAGTAATCTTAACTATTTTCACATTATTTTCAAGTTCATCTATAACCTTTTTATACTTGACAAGGCTTAAATAAAAATATAACATTTGCTGTAAAGTAAGACCTTTATTTTTCAAAGCGAAAAATATTTCAAAAAAGGATACCACAGTAATTTTTAATGAAAATCTCCATTTTATTTTGTTGCTTTCTTCTAAAAGTATTGAGTTAGGAACATAATTTATAATGTCATCTAAAAGTTGTCTATGATGACTGCCATAATCAGAAGTTGTGAAAAGGACTTTTTGTTTTCCGAATTTTTCAACTAATTCTGTTATATCTTTTTTAAAGAAGATACAACTTATAATTTTTTTTGTACTAATGTTTATCTTTTTACCAAAAGAAAATATAATAAAATCAGTTGCAAGAATGTTCCTTAAAACATATCCTCTGTAAACGATATTTATGGTACTCTTTAGTTCTTTATACCTAGAGAAATTTGTTTTATCAACCATTGAAACTATTTAATTGGACTCAATATCAACTCTATTATAGGGAGATTTACCTTTTATCATTCTTAAAACATTAGTTGCAGCTTTAAATCTCATCTCATAAAAAGATTTATCGCTGTAGTATGCGGTATGTGGATTAATAATAAATCTTCCATCTAACCAATTTTCATTATCTCTCCAAGCATCCAGTAGTATAGATTTCTTGGGCGGCTCTTCGGGTAAAACATCTAGAGAAACATTTGACAATTTATCTTCTTTTAAAGCTTTGTAAAAGACATCTACATTACTAATAATGCCCCCTCTTGCAGTATTTACTATTGAAGCACCATCCTTCATATTTGATATAAATTCATCATTTACTAAGCCTTCTGTTTCACTTGTTAAAGGACAATTAATAGAGATAATATCACATTCCTTTAACATCTCTTTTATACTCTCTAATCTAATAGAGTTTAACATCTTTTCGTATCCTCTTGCAACATATGGATCATAAAAGAAAGTTTGAAATCTTAATGCGTTTGCCTTTAAAATAAGACTACCTCCAATTCTACCAGCTCCAATTACTCCAAGCTTAACATCTTTATTTCGTTTAATCGATTTGATTGTATTTTCTTGCCATGTATCAAAGTAAGATCTGGAGAAATAATTATATCTCGAAATCCCTCTTGTTATATTCATGATCATAGCTAATGCTGTATCGCTTACTTCATCAGTTCCATAGTCAGGAGTGTTGCAAACCACAATATTTCTTTTCCTACAATAATCAACATCAATTTGGTCATATCCAACTCCATATCTAACAATACCTTTCAAATTTGGTAAATTATCAATAAAATATTTATCAACTTTTTGATGCCAAACAATTATGTATTCGATTTCTCTAGAAAGGTTATTAGATAAATAATTTCCTAGGACATCAAACTCTATATCTGGAGATTCAATATAATCGGTGATGTAAACTTTTGACATTATTTAGTATTTGTATTAAAGTGTTTGACTATTTCAGAGTAAGAATTTCTTAGCATTTCACAATCAACTAAATGCACAATATATTTCACACCTATGTCAAGAAACTGGGTGATTTTTTCTTTTGATGTTGTAATAGTCCCAGCATATTTTCCGTGTCCGTTTATTTTAATAGTTAGCTCTTTTAGGTAATTTATAACTTTTGGATTATCAACATCACCTGGAATACCTAATGCTTTTGAAAGATCGAACAGTCCAATAAATATAATATCTAGCTCTTTTATTTTTAATATGTTATCTATGTCCTCAATAGCTTCCTTTCCTTCTATATTAATAGCTATCATTGTATTTTTATTTGCGTCTTCTGTCAATGATTTTGAATTTTTTATAGAATAATTACCTGCTCTAGTGAAAGGAGAAAACCCTCTTTCTCCGATTGGAGGATACTTTGAAAATTCAACTATTTTTTCTACATCTTTTTTTGAATTAACATTGGGAATTTGAATACAATGCACTCCAATATCGAGTGCTTTTAATATATCTGCTTCATCAATTGTCCCAACCCTCATTACTGGAGAAACATTTTGTGATTCACAAGTTATTACCATGTTCTGAGCAGTTTCAAAAGATATGGGCCCATGTTCAGCATCAATAATTATAAAATCAATTCCAGTGCTAGCAATTATATCTGTAGTAATTGTACTTGGTATGGTTGCCCAGGTTCCAATAACACTTTGACCACTTTCAAGCTTTTCTTTTAAAAAATTTTTTTTTAGCATAATTATAAGTTTTCTAGTTTGTGTTTATTCTGATACATTAATTGTGCTATTTTAAAATCATAAACATTATCAATATCAATTGCTTCATAATCACTAACATTAAAAAGGTAGGGTTTAGTTGAACATACATATCTATTCTTTAACATTTCGCTTTTTTTAGCTATGAATAATCCACCAGTAATAGAGAAAAGTTTGTCTAAATTTTGCGAATATTCATGCCATACGCCCCAATGATAATTTATAGGTCTAGCTTTTTCACTAATTATAAACTCACCAAGCGTTAAAACAGTAGTTAGTCCATTATGAGTTCCTTTTTCTGTAACACTTTTATATTTCTCGACAGCCTCCTTATAATTATTAAAGAGTGGAGATGTTGTATGACACCAAGCTATTGATGTATCTTCAATTTCAGGAATGCTAGATACAACTTCATGTATTACATCACTCCAAGAAGTTATATTATTACAAAAGTGACTATCTCTTTCAATAATAAATACATTATCATAGTTTGAAGCAATTTTTTTAGCTCTATCTGAGTTGGTTGAAATATATATTTTATCAAAGCATTTAGAATTTATCAAATGTTGAAGTTTTAGTTCAAATAAAGATAATTCGTCTGCGAAATTTTTAAAATTTTTACTTTCAACCCTCTCAGATTTATCTTTTACAGGAATAACAGCTACTACTCTCATTTGTTTCCTAATTTTGAAGATATAAACAATACTTGATCTACAACTTTAGATGAATAACCCCATTCATTATCGTACCACAAAACCATCTTCAGTAAATTTCCGTTCATAACCTCTGTCCATCTATGATCTAAGTGAACCGAACTTGTAGTTCTTAAAAAATCAAGAGATACTAACGGTTTGACTGTATTATTAAAAATATTAAATGACTGTTTTTTCTGAAGATCTTCAAAAAGAATTATAATATCTTCTTTTGTTGCATTTTTGCTCAATTGTATCGTTAAATCAGCGCTTCCCACTATGTTAGTAGGAGTTCGATAAGAGAAAGACCCTATTTTTCCAGATAAATTCTCTAAAACTTTACATGTAGCGTCTAAAGCAGACGTTGGCTTTGGAATCATATTACCGATAGATGATCTACCTAATGCATAATGATGATATATATCACCAGGAACGGACCACGATGAAGATGATCCATCCATTAGTTTTTGATAATTTAACCACGGATGTAAAGTCGTTATATGCCCGGCATCAATTCCAAAATTTTCATTAAGGTTTGAAAGAACTGGAGCTAAAGCTGTAGCATCACAAATACTTGAAGATATAACTTTATGCTTATCATTATCAAATAATTTTTCGTTTACTCCTAATACCATTGTGAAATCAACTTCATCAGGAGAGTGGGTAATAACTACATGTTTTACATTAGATTTTTTAACAAGATCATGAGATTTGATAACATTAGATTTTATTCCTGAAGAATCAATCACAATATCAACTCCTCTAGAATCCCAATCTACTTCATCAATATTAGCATTAGAACTGTAAGTAAATTTGGTTGTTTTGTTTGAAATAAATTCATCATTTAAAAAAAACTCTTGTTCTGAATTTAAATTTCCATATAATGTATCATAATTGATTTGATAAATAACATTATTAATATCTGGATTAATATCGTTAATATGAACTAATTCGAAGCTAGACGAATCTAAATTATTTCTTAAAATAGCTTTCCCAATTCTACCGATACCATTTATACCTACCTTAATTTTGCTTTTTTTCATTTTTATTTATTTATTTATTTATTAATGTTATAAAATTTTTAGTTATTGTAGCTGATGAATCTAGAAAATCATAAGGATAGTTTTCTTGACTAAACTCAGTCATAAAAATAAACTTTAAATTATATTCTTTAGCTACTACAAAATCATGTTTAGCGTCTCCAATAAAGACATCACTTTCGGTTAAATTAAATTTAGCTAAATTTTGAGATTTAGTTTTTGGACCCGTAAAAATTTCTTTAAATATATGGAATACGTTATTTTTTTTAAGAAAATTAACTATTTCAGTTTTATCTCCACCTGACAGAATAAAAAAATCTGATTTGTTATTAATTTTCAGGAAGTCTAAAAATCCATTACTTAATTTAGCGTTTAACAGATTTTCATTCAGTGAAAAGTATTTTTTTAAAATTTTTTCTTCAATGATAGGTGAATTAAAATATTTATTTAATTTAAGCTCGCGAGGGACACCATTATTTTTAGTGAAAAAATTAACAAAATCAATATTGTACTCTCCAAAAACATATTTATATGCTTCTTTAATATTTTTTCCTTTAATTACGTTCGTATCACTAATAACACCATCAAAATCAATAAATACTTTTTTTCGGTTCATTTATTTTTTTTTAATTTATTATAATTTTATTATCCCACAAAAATCCAACACCACTTTGTCTTTGGTAATTTCAAGGTTTTTAAACTCGTTATGTGCCACCAAGAAAACAATGATATCCGCTTTTTCTACCGCTTCTTTATAATTGGTTATTTTCAAAACGTTATGCTCTTCTATATTGGGCTCCACAATAAAATACTCTCCATTATTATCGTTTTGTAAAACTTTATTTACGATATATTTTGCAGGTGATTCTCTTAAATCATCAATATTTGGCTTGAATGCCAATCCCATTAAAGCAATGATGGGCTTGCGACCATGTTTCAATTCAAATTGTAGTTTTTTATTTTGAATTTTTTCAGCACACCAAAAAGATTTATAATTATTTACTTCTCTTGCAGTACCAATAATTTTTGATTCCATTGGGTAGTCAGACACTATAAAATAAGGATCTACTGCGATGCAATGTCCACCAACACCCGCTCCTGGCTGAAGTATATTTACACGAGGATGTTTGTTTGCAAGATTAATAAGTTCCCAAACATTAATATTAGCCTTATCACAAATTAAAGAGAGTTCATTGGCAAAGGCTATTTGGACATCGCGTGAGGAGTTTTCCACCAACTTACACATTTCTGCTGTGCGGGCATTGGTTTTATGAAGTGCTCCTTTAACAAACTGTTTATAAAAGGCCATTGCTTTTTCAGTTGATATTTCATTTACCCCTCCAATCACCCGATCGTTATGCACTAACTCGTACATTACATTTCCAGGCAATACTCTTTCAGGGCAATAAGCGATGTGTATATTCCCTTTTAATTCAGGTCTTGATGCATATATTAATTGTTGCATTTTCTCAGTAGTACCTATTGGAGAAGTCGACTCTATAATATATAAATCGCCTTTTTTTAGTAGAGGGATAACTCCTTTGGTAGCAGCTTCAACAAAAGAAATATCTGGCTCATGATTTCCTTTAAATGGAGTAGGTACAACAATTAAATAGGTACTTGCTTCAACAGGTTTAATACCTGCGGTCAAAAACCCTTTTTTTACTGCTTCCTCTACTGCAACATCTAAACTCGGCTCAACTATATGTATCTTTCCTTGATTAATAGTATTTACCACATTTTGATTGACATCTACACCATGAACTTGAATTCCATTTTGTGCTATTAATGCTGATGTAGGCAATCCAATATATCCTAATCCTATGGTTACAACTTCTGGATTCATTATTTTATATTTTTTATAAAGTCTATAATTCTATTTGATGCCAACCCGTCTCCATATGGATTGTGAAGTTTTGACATTTTAACAAAGTTGTCATGATTATTTAATAAGTCCAGTGCTTTTGATACAATCAGATCTTCATTGGTTCCAACCAACAAAACTGTCCCTGCTTCAACTGCCTCTGGTCTTTCGGTGGTATCTCTCATAACTAATACAGGTTTCCCTAAACTAGGTGCTTCCTCTTGAACGCCTCCACTGTCTGTGATAATGATCTTAGATCGATTCATTAACCAAATAAAATCTTGATATGCTAAAGGATCTATTAAAATAACATTACTAACACCTGATAAGATTCTATTTACAGGTTCCTGTACTTTTGGATTCAAATGAACAGGGTAAATAATCAAACGATTTATATCATCTTTAGCAATCCGTTTTAAAGCTTTACAAATCCTTTCAAAACCACCTCCATGATTCTCTCTTCGATGTCCTGTAACTAAAATAACTTCTTGATTTCCTATTTTTTTTGATAGCTGTTGTATTAATTTACTTGGATTTTCATTAACTTTTTCAACAGATTTAAGTAGTGCATCAATCACCGTATTTCCAGTAACTAAAATTGATCTATCAGAAATATTTTCTTTGAGTAAATTCTTTTTTGAAGTTTCAGTTGGAGCGAAATGATAGTCACAAATTCTACCTGTTATTTGACGATTTATTTCTTCAGGAAAAGGAGATAACTTATTATTTGTTCTGAGCCCTGCCTCTACGTGACATACTTCTGCTCCTGAATAAAAACTTGCTATAGACGCTGCCATCGTTGTCGTGGTATCTCCGTGAACAAATACATAATCTGGAGTAAAATCCTCAAGAATTGGTTTTAATGATTCAATAATAGTAGCTGTAAGACCAAATAAATTTTGCCCTGGCTTCATTAAATCTAAATCATAATCGGGTTTGATTTCAAAAAAATCTAATACCTGATCAAGCATTTCTCTGTGCTGGGCCGTAACACAGACTCTTGTATCAAAGATCTCTAGATTTTTTTTAAATTCTTTAACTAGTGGAGCCATTTTAATAGCTTCAGGTCTAGTTCCAAAAATTAGTAGTATTTTTTTTTTCATAAACTATTTACCTATTTGAAGATATTCAAATCCTTTTGTCTCTAAATTAAAGGCGTTATACTGGTTTCTCCCATCAAAAATAACCGGAGTTTTTAATTGTGCTTTTATTTCTTCAAAATCAGGAGAACGAAACTCTTTCCATTCGGTTAATAAAACTAATGCATCGGCATCCTTTAAAACTTCATATTTAGAACCAACATACTCAATATTTTGAACTCCCTTCAGGTAGTGCTCTTTTGCTTCATTTACAGCCTTAGGATCATAGGCTTTTATTTTAGCTCCTCTACTCACTAATTCTTTGATTACATAAATGGCTGGTGCTTCGCGCATGTCATCGGTTCCAGGTTTAAAGGCCAAGCCCCAAATACCAAAAGTAAAGCCAGTTAGGTCTTCTCCAAAACGGGCTACAATTTTCTGAGCAATTACTAATTTCTGGGCATCGTTTACTTCCTCTACTGCGGTTATCAATTGTGCAGTATAACCATTTTCTTTAGCAATTTTTGTGAGTGCTTTTACATCTTTTGGAAAACAAGAACCCCCATAACCTGCTCCTGGATATATAAAACTGTATCCAATACGCTGATCTGAACCAATTCCAATTCTTACCTGATTGGCATCAGCCCCTACCTTTTCACAGATATTGGCAATTTCATTCATAAAAGATATTTTGGTAGCCAGCATTGCATTGGCAGCATACTTTGTCATTTCAGCAGAACGAATGTCCATCGTTATAAAACGATCATGAGATCTAAAAAAAGGAGAATATAATTCTTTCATTTTTTTAAAGGCAATCTCAGAATCAGCTCCAATAACCACTCGATCCGGTTTCATGAAATCATTTATGGCTGCTCCCTCTTTTAAAAATTCAGGATTAGAAACCACATCAAAGGCTAAGTCAGAACCTCTAGCATCTAATTCTTTTTGAATGGTCGCTTTTACTTTATCTGCAGTTCCAACAGGGACCGTAGATTTATCAACTACAATCAATCTTTTTTGCATCGATTGCCCTATCGATTTCGCTACTGCTAACACGTATTGTAAATCTGCAGAACCGTCGTCTCCCATAGGTGTTCCAACCGCTATAAATGCGATTTCTGAATTCTGTAATGCTTCAGACAATTCTGTTGTAAAAAACAAATTTTCATTTTTTTCATTTTTTAATACCATGGTCTCTAAACCCGGTTCAAAAATTGGAATGATGCCTTGATTTAGTTTATCGATTTTAACGGGGTCTATATCTACGCAAGTAACCCTGTTTCCCATCTCTGCAAAACAGGTTCCTGAAACGAGCCCAACATATCCGGATCCTATAACTGTAATATTCATTTCTTATTTATCTTCTACTGATTTAACTTGATTTCTAAGTCCACTCGAGGAGAATCGGTGATCCCTTGAATTGTAGTAGATCTCTATTCCCTTTTCTTCACAATAAACTCTACCCGTATAGTTTTTATCTTTATACTCATCTCCAATAATTCGAACATCGAGTTTAAAAGAACGTAAAATGTCTTCAAGATCTTGCTCCGATACATAGGGTACAATTTCATCTACATGTTTAGATCCTTTAAGCTGAATATAACGCTCAATAATCGACTGTGAAGGTCCGTTTTTTTCAGGACGATCAATAGAAGGGTCTAACTGCAGCCCTACGATTAAATAATCACACTGACGTTTTGCTTCTTCTAACATCTTTACATGCCCAGCATGAAACAAATCAAACGTTGAAAAGGTGATTCCTACTTTCATAACTATCTCTTTTTTTCTCAACTACCACCGGTAGTTTGTTTTGTTTGTGTTTTTCTTTTTATTCCTTTTTAAATACTCTTTATAACACAAAAACACTCGTTTTTTCCACGGCTTCGCCGGCACTACCCACAGTAATGCTTTTTATTTCATAAAAAAATTCCAATTGCTTACTGCAATTGAAATGATACAATGGCACCTAATTTTTGCAATTGGGCCAAACACTTTTTTCCTTTTATAGACAACAATGTTGCCTGCTCTCCTAACAAAGGTACTTCTACGATATCTCCAACAGCTAAGCCTTTTTTATCTTCCACTTTCGTGGCTTCTAAATAACTTTTCATTGCCAGTACCTCTTCATTTGAAACACTCGCACGTTTGCCATGTTCAAACAAAAAACGCACTGCTCCTGGAACTTGAAACACCGCGTCTACCTCTTTTTCTAATAATTGAACTAACACCATAGAGGGCAACAAAGGTGTAGTTACTTTTTTCTTACGGTCCGACCATTGTCTAACTTCAATCTTCGTAGGGGTATATACCTCTACTCCAATTTTATTAAGACGATCCGTGACCTTTAACTCGTTTTTTGCCTTTGTGCACAATACAAACCATATTTTTGAGCTCCCTTGCGTCATAAATTACAATATACTAAAAATTCAACGGTTTTATATTTACCACGTAAAGAAAAACATTCTTAACATAGAGGCTTTCAATTTTACTTTCAATCGCAACGCGGCCTTATTCCTATTCATTAAAAACAACAATAAAATACCCGCGAAAAAAATACCAATTAGTAAAAATGTAGATTGTAAAGTATTATAATTTATAATCATAAAAAACATAAAAAGAGCAATACAGAAATTCACGAACCCAATAAGCGAAGAAGCTTTTCTATGGGACAATCCATAATCTACAATAATATGATGTATGTGGTTTCTATCGGGGCTAAACATCGAAACCCCTTTTAAAAGGCGAATAATCATTACTCTGCAAGTGTCTAAGATAGGAACAAATAGAACGGCTACTAAAATTAATGGCAACTGCTTTGGGCTAAAATGCAGGGATGCGTAAATAGCATCTGCTGTCATTAATTTTAAGGTAAGTAGTCCAAGAACCAGCCCAATGGATAAACTACCTGTATCTCCCATAAATATTTTTCTTCCTACAGAAAAGTTAAAACGAAGAAAAGCCAAAAGTGTCCCAATCGTTGTAATACTGATACTCAAGTAGTAAAAATAACCTAATTTGTAAAACATGTAGCTATAAAAAGAAGCTACAATAATTCCAGTAATAGCGGTTAAACCATCAATACCATCTAGTAAAT